>OIKU01000046.1_pt1 | contig 28131 bp, 27 predicted proteins | sample 1584231 | NCBI WGS metagenome assembly OIKU01 (sample SAMN02674693, study PRJEB24791) | human gut metagenome, SKBSTL018 | isolation source: stool | host: Homo sapiens | place: USA
GTGGCGTAAATCACAAACGCTGCAACGGCAACGACAAGGGCTGCAACGCTCGAAATAATCCCTTTCCGTTTCTGCGGTGCTGCGCTGTCAATGCCTAACTGCTCGGCGGTATTCTCTGCAAACTCTTTGGGAGTGCCTAACCGTTCGATTACCTGTTGTTCCGTTTCGCCATGCTCCAACGCAGAAGCAAAGACTTCATTCAGATCACGCACGACCTCTTTTTTTGCTTTGCGTGTTAAACTCAATTCCTTTTCCACTTGCTTAATGTATTGCTCTTTCATTCTGATACCTCCGCTGTTTGATAGGTGGCAATAAAGCCATTTACACAACTTTCATAGCTCGCCCAAAATAAAATCAGCTCGTCTAATACCTCTCTGCCCTTATGGGTAAGGGAGTAGTATTTTTTTGATCCGCCATTTGCCGCTGCCGGGGCTAATCGGCATTGGATTAACTCGGCTTCCTGCAAACGATACAGAATAGGGTAAATCGTTCCCTCTTTTGCATAGCCCAAAACGGACGCGCTGTTATTTAGCTCTGTAATGATTTCATAGCCGTAGGTTTCTTTGCGTCCGATCAAGCACAAAAGTATCATTTCAAGAGAGCCTTTTTTGAATTGCTGCACATACCTGTTATCCATACTCTCTACCTCACTTTAGTTTTGCTATTTAGCGTTCCTAAATAGCAAAACATATTATAACTCCCGGAGGTGTTCAAGTCAATAGAGTTTATAGAAATGTTACAAATGCTTTTTAGACTTTACCCTATAATTTGCCTTGCTCGGAATAGCGGCGGGGCTGACTGTCCTTGTCCTGTTTTGTTGTGCTTCTTTATTAACCATGAGCATTGGCGCCAGGGTTGTCGTTGCCGTAACCTTCCAGCAGGTTGATAACGCCCCAGATACCGAGACCGGCACCGAGCGCGATAACGAGGGTCTGAAGAACGGTGATTGCCTGTTCAAAAAATGCCATATAGTTTGTTAGCCGGAATCTGATTAAAAAATAGGTTTGTCATGTTTCATAGGCATACAAAAGCCGGAACAATCTGCCGCCCGGTTTCCGGGGGCATGATTCCGGCTGTCCTCCTTTTTCATTATTTTTTCTTGCGATTGTCCGCTTTGTACGCCAATGGCCCATAGAGGGCAGGTGCGGCGAATAGATAAGATCACTCCCTTCTAAAGCGGAACGAAATTAAGCGCCCTTTGTGTCTACTTCATATACATCGCAGACCTCATTGGGCTTGAGTTTCAGCCTTGCGGACAGGAATGCTTCAATGTCAAAAGCGTTCTTGTCATCCGCGTCGGCAGTGTACTTGAAATTGGGGTGCTTGGTGATGTCGTACTTATCCGAAAGGAAAGGACGCACACCGCGCAGCTGGAGGATACACTTGCCGCCATCCATAACAGCAAGCTCATCCTGGCTCATCAGCTCTTTCCCCAATTTTTGATAGTTGAGTGAATGGGATGTTTCCCTCCCACGGCTCTCTCCGGTGTTGTAGGTGTCGATGGTTTCCTTGCCCAGCACGGCAGCCAGCTCCTTGAGGGTGGTTGGCTCCTTACCGCCCAGAAAAATGGAAGTATCCATGTTGCCGATGATGGTATCCGCATTGTCCTTATAGATCGCCTTGAGCTGACTCTGCGCCTGCAACACCAGACAGGCGGAGATCTCACGGCTTCGGATGGTGGCCACCAGCTTTTCCAGACGAGGAATCTGCCCGATATTGGCGGCTTCATCAATGAGACAGCGCACATGGACCGGGAGCCTGCCGCCATACACATCGTCGGCTTTTTCGCAGAGCAGGTTGAAAAGTTGGGTATAACACATGGATATAAGAAAATTAAAGCTGTCGTCAGTATCACTCATGATGAGGAACAAGGCAGTTTTCCGGTCGCCCAGAGTGTCCAGCTCCAGCTCATCATAGGCTGTGACCTCACGCAGCTCTGCAATGTCGAATACCGCAAGGCGCGCACCACAGGAAATCAGGATCGACTTGGCTGTTTTGCCGGCGGCCAGCTTATATTTCTTATACTGGCGCACCGCAAAGTGGTTTGGCTTCTCGGCTTCCAGTGCATCAAACATCAGGTCTACGGGGTTTTTGAACTCCTCGTCATCCTCACGGACTTCCATGGCGTTGATGAACTCAATGAGGGTGGAGAAGTTCTGCTCCTCCACCGGAGCCTCATAGTGGATATAACCAATCAAAGCACAATACAGCAAGGTCTCTGCCTTCGTCCAGAATTCGTCACCGGCCTTGCCGTCCCCTTTGGTGTTGGCAATGAGGGTTGTGGTCAGCTTCAAAATATCCTTTTCGCTGTGAATATACGCGAAGGGATTATAATGCATCGACTTTCTGAAATTGATAGTATTGAAAATCCGGATACTGTATCCGTTCTTCAAAAGGGCTTGGCCGCAGTCGATTACGATATCGCCTTTCGGGTCAGTGACCACATAGGAACTGTGGCATTGTAAAAGATTGGGTTTAAGCCAAAACCGGGTCTTGCCGCTGCCGGAGCCGCCCACCACCAGCACGTTTTTGTTTCGGGCATTTGCCGGATTCTTCGGGCGGTTGCCCATCATCAGCCGCTCCGTCCGGGTCAGAATCACATTGTTTGCAAACACTGGATCTTCAAACGGTTCGATGTCTTTCTGCGTACCCCAACGAGCAGAGCCATACTCCATGCCATGGCGATATTTCTTGGCATTTTTGCCTTTCAGGTACACAGCAAGCCGCAAACCCGCTCCGCAGCACACACCAATCAGCAAATCCATCGGATGCAGACTTGGCATCGGATTGGAAAAGGCTGCACCCAGGGCAGAAAGAAAGCCGAGGAGCTTTTCAGACATGTCTGCGCCCTCGGCAATTCTCCACGCTTCTCCCAGATTGGTACATACAAGACCGGCAATGAAGTACGGCAGGTTCAGGAGCAGCTGCTTCTTGGTCTTATTACTCATAGATCACGCTCCTGACTTTTGTGGCGAACCTTATCCGGAAGAATTGCAGCAACCAGCTCTTTGAGCTTGTTAAGCTGCTCCAGAGCACTCGGTTTTTCCTTTGTTTTCAGCTTTCGGTTGGTGAATTCCTCAAAAGCGGAAGTCAGTGCATCCGCATCCTTCGCCTTAAAGAACACCGTGTACTTGGGTGGCATTACATTTTGGTCTTTCGTAATGGCATAATCCACACCATATTTCCGTGCCACCTGTTCAAAGCCTTTCAAATCCGTTTTCTCAATGGGGATACTGCTGACTCCCTGATTCTGACCGATCAGTTCTTTGATGCTCTGCTTTCCAACCGGCAGCTGCGCTGTTTTCTGAGCCACCTTTGCCTGATGGTGCCGTTTCCACGCATTATAGCCATTCACGATGGTGCGAAAGGTCAATTTCGTGGTGCTGATTGCCAGATTGACGGTACGATTTTCAACTTCTTCCTGCATGAATCTCCGCCTCCTTCTTTACAAACTGTCCCGGTCCGGTGCAGGTTTGCTCTTTTCTTGGGGCTTTGCAGCCTTTTCCTCCATCTTCTTCACCATGTCATCCGGAACCGGAATCGCCATGATGCTGCGACCCATACGAACGAACATCTGGGGCTGATGGAACTGTTCCTCAAATTTCTGCATCTGCTCCGAAGTCAGAGAACCAAAGTCATCCTCTGTCAGCCCTACCACCAGAAAATCACCGGCATAAATGTCCTGCATATCCCCGTCTTCGGTGTAAATCGCACGGTTCAGCGGTAGACCATTGATTTTGCCGGATTCATTCAGAATAATGGCCACTTCATCCTCAAATGGATAGGTGACTTCAATATCGCCGCCGACCATGGCCTGCAAATCTTCCAGCTCCGTGCCAACACTGATTTTCTTCGGATAGGCATTGGGCTGTACCAGCAGCACATCCATTGTCCTGGTCTCTGCCAATTCATGTTCTCCCACGGTCTTGAAATCCACACCGGTGAAATCGCCGGAATCCAGAACATAGTCCTGATTGTTCCACGCCTGCGTCACCATGCGTTCCGCATCTTCCTGTGAGGCAGCTTCCACGGAAACCTTTCTCTGGAGAGTCTCTGTAATCTCCACATCAAATTTCTTCATAGGCGCCTCCTTAGATCAGGCGCAGTGCCGGAACCAACTCGCCGCCAATGGAAACCACCGTCAGGTTCTCGTTCACATAGTCGATGGTACGTTCCAGCGTAAACAGATTGATGCTGCATTCGTTGCCGTTCTGGTCGATTTCCGAAACCTCCGCAGCTCCCAACAGATAGCGGGTTCTGTCAGTCTCGATCACATCGCTCTTATCATAATGGAGAAGCAGTTCCCCATCTGCCACCAGATCAGCCTCCATCTCATCGTAAACATCCTCAAAGATGTCTCGACTGCCAGCCTCGGTCAGAAGTTCGCCGCCAGCCCCCGGCAGGATCACCATCACAATGCGTTCCTTCGGGTGATCTTCACGGATTGCCTCCAGCATCACCCAGTTATGAAGCATCGCAATGGACTTCTCAAACATGGAATCATCCATCGGATTCGGCTGCGATGCACCATTCGGGCAGTTCTTGCAATCCATGCTGCACACTGCGTTGTTCTGATTCTTCTTAAAGTTCATCATCATAAAAATCTCCTTCTCATCGTTCCATATCTCGTTGTTTACTTCGCTGCCACTTTTCCAGCAGCCGGATAATCGTGTCCTGCATCTGCTTCGGCGTATAGGATTTCGGGAAATACTTCCGAAGAACCTCGTTTTTAATCGTCACATGGTCAAGCTCATCCTTTTTGATTTCATTCATCACTTCACACATGGCATCCAAGGTACAGCCGCCCTCCTGCGAGAGCTTTTTCAGCCGCTGTGCCTGCGACAGGGATGGAGATGCCTGTGCATAGTCCATTGCCTCCAGAAATTCCTTCTGTTCAGATGGTTTCAGATAAGACAGCTCTACCGCCGGATTGAAGGCGATTTTCTTCTCATCCACCATGTCCAGAATTTCAGGAATCAGATTGGTAAGGCGGATAAACCGCTGAACCTGTCGTCCGCTTTCACCTGTTTGCTCTCCGATGGTATCCGCAGCTTCTAACTTCCCGACAACTTGTCGGGAAGTTGTTTCAAGGTCGTTTCTTGTTCCCTGATGTTTCATCGCCTCCAACTTCATCTTGTAGGAAAACGCTCTCTCGCTGGGAAGAATATTCTCCCGCTGCAAGTTGCTGTCCACCATAAAGATGATTGCTGCATCATCGTCCATTTCCTTGACGATGACCGGCACGGTCTCCAAACCTGCCAGCTGCGCCGCATGAAGTCTGCGGTGTCCTGAAAGAATTTCAAATCCGCCTTCCGGGTCAGGTCGGACAATCAGTGGTGATACCACACCGATCTGCTTGATGCTCTCCACAGTCTGTTCCATCAGCTCATCGTCCAGCACCTTAAAGGGATGTCCTTCAAAGGGATGCAGGTCAGAAAGCGGCATCTCCGTCCGCTGCTCCTTAGCCGCAGCGTCGGCAGCTGAGCCACTGCGGTTTTCTGTTGTAATACTGGTTTTTGCTTTTGCCATTCAGCTTCTTAACCTCCTTCCAGCGGTGATAGATGTCATTCTTACCTGCGAAAAACGCCTTTTTTGCCTTGCACTTCATAGATCAAGTACCTCCTTAACGACCTGCTGTTTTTCTTTTCCAATGCTCTTTCTGCGGTCCTCTCCACTGATTCGCACCGGCGTACACATTTCCAGAATCCTGCTGTAAATCCGGGCGTATGCCACATCCTGCGGATTGCGGATTTCTGCAATTTTCAGATTGGTTGTGATAATGACCGGAAGCCCGGACTTATACCGCTCATCAATGACAGCGTAGACCTGCTCCAGCGCATATTCGGTGCTGCGCTCAATTCCCAGATCATCCAGAATCAGCAAAGAATAGTTGGAAAACGAAGCGATATACCGGTATCGTTCTTCCGAATACATGGCACCCATCTGGTTCAGGATTTTGGAGAAGTTCGTCATCAAAACCGGAATGCCCTGATCCAGCAGCGCATTTGCTATACATGCCGCCACAAAAGACTTTCCGGTTCCGACATCTCCCCATAACAAAAGGCCAAGGTTTTCAGCCTTGACCTTTTCCCACTGCTCCACATAACGTTTTGCCATCTGGATGTCCTTGTTGTCTTCTGCAACGCCAAAATTCCATTCCAGAAGATGCTTTTCCTGAATCCCAGTTGCTTTCAGCTGCCTGATTTTACGCTGCCGCTCCACCAGTTCATCCTGGCGTTTCTTTTCCGCCATCGCTTCCTGCTGGCATCTGCAAAGGCAGGGAACAATCTTGTCTCTGCCCCAGAGCTTTACCCTGCACTGCACCGGAGTATGACAGTTCCGGCAATACAGCAGTCCGTCCACGCCCTGGTATTCCTGCTCTCCGGGTTCTTTCGGCGTAAAGAGCGAATCCAACGCCGCATTCAATACTTCAGGCACCATGTCGCTCATAGGCTGTCTCCTTCCTCAAATGTGTAGTCTGCCGGGTTATACTTCGGCTTTTCTCTCTTTGCCCAGCTCCGGATTGTGGCAAGGTGATTTTTGTAGCTCCTGCCGGTGGAAGCCATATACTCAGAGAGCCGTTCCACCCGCATCTGATAATCTCCTGGGAACTCCTGCCGGAGCTTGCCGTATTCCGTGTCAGAGAGAAGGACATTTTCGTATGAGCCATACCGGTGCTGGATTTCCTTCTTCTCTCTTTTATTGATTGTTTCAGTACTTGTTCTATTAGTACTTAATTGCGCGGGATTTTCCGTAACCGGTGTGTCCGTATCCGGATTTACCGTATACGGCTTTTCCGTACACGGTGATTCCGAACACGGCTTTTTCCTTGGCATCTCATAGATCACATACTCCGCTCTGCCCATCCGACCGTTACTCTCACGCTGCTGGTTCCTTTCCAGATATCCAAGACGTTCCAGTTCTTTCAGAGCTGTAAGCACCCCATCTACGCCATCCGGTGTAATCGAAGATAATCCCCGTACCGAATAGTTCCATGTGTCCGGTAAACTAAGCAGCATAGAGAGAAGTCCTTTTCCTTTCAGGCTGAGACCCTGATCCCGCAGGTGGTAATTGCACATCGTTGTGTAATTGCTGTTTTTCTCAACCCTGAATACCGGCATGGTGCTCACCATCCTTTTTCGCAGGCTCCGTTTTTTTCTTCGGACATTTGCGCGAACGATCTTCGCTGTCCTCCCGTCGATGGTATTTGCCGGTATCCTGCATCATGCGTTCAAACGCCTGAAGCCGTCCCTCTGTAAAAAGCGTCATTCGATCACACCCCATTTCTTAAACAACTTGAAGAGATGATTCTTTCCCTTGCAGGTCACTCTCGTCTGCTGCACCAGTTTTCCGCTTCTGCCGTAGCAATCCCGGACAATAAAATAGCCCCTTGCAGATTTGTCTGCAAAAGGCATCAGCCAGCCGCTTGGACTGCGGTACAGATAGCGGTGATCCAGTAAGAGAGCTACTGCCGTCTTCTCTGGGATTCCGATTTCCTTACAGAAATTCCGGATACAGGTGCAATCTTCCGAATTTACAAAGGTGTCGAAGTAGTCTGCCTTGGGCTGTGCCGCATCCAGCTGTTTGCGGATACCCTCAAGCTGCTCCCTCTCGGCTACAAGCTCCTGTGCCAGGGTGTAGATGACCTCCGGATGCTGAATCACCTGATCCAAAATGGAATCGCTCATATACACACCATGCTTGCGAATGGAAGGAAGGACTTCATCAAACACCCAGTGTTCAAATCGTTCTGCCGATGGCAGCTTGCTGTGAACGATCAGCCGGTAAACATCGCCTTCTGTGATAAAGGAGATTTCAACGACCTGCTCTCCAGCATCTCCATACTGATTCAACTTCTGAACGACCCCCTCGCGTTTCGTTAGGGGGCCTCTGCAATGGCGTTTCACTGCGGCGTAGGGATTCACATACCCCAACGCTTTCGCCACATCGCTTGCACAGAAGAAGGTCTTGCCCGCCTCTTGCAACACGCGGATCGAACCAAACTCCTGGTTCTCAAACACCTCCATCATCTGCCTTGACTGTCCGCCATGACTGCCCACATCGGTGTCATGGGTCTTCTGATTGAAATCCGTCATACCTGTTACCTCCTGCTCAAATTTGTCTCGCCGGATTTCGGGCGAAAAAAATAGAGCCTCGACCCATTCTCGTTTTCAAAGAATGAGCCAAGGCTCTATGTAACAGGATACCTGATATTAAATTTTTGCAGAATTCGTCAGAACTCGCCAAACGAACCTGACACTGTTTTTCATTCCGTTTCAGCCGGATTTTTGCCGAAAATCTGTCAAGGATATGGGGCTAATTTCCCCTCCAAAATGACCTTCTGTAAACCCATTTTCCCACCCATTAGGCTCAAAAATAGGCCGTAAACCCATGGTAAACCCATCAAAATGGGTTAATTTGAAGTCAAATTTCCTCAAATTTCACCATCGGAATCAGGCGATTTCAGGCATAGAAAAAGCCCGGAAAATGGCGTATTTCCGGGCTTTTTTAGCATTATTAAGCTGTAGATTATCGCTTGCTGAACTGAGGTGCGCGACGAGCGGCTTTGAGGCCGTACTTCTTACGCTCCTTCATACGAGGATCGCGGGTCAGGAAGCCAGCCTTCTTCAGCACAGGACGGTTCTCGTCGCTCTGCTGCAGCAGGGCGCGGCTCAGGCCGTGACGGATAGCGCCAGCCTGACCGGAAACACCGCCGCCGGAAACGCGGACGACGACGTCATACTTGCCCTCCAGGCCCAGCAGAACCAGCGGAGAACGGACGATCAGCTTCAGGGTCTCCAGACCGAAGTAGTTGTCGATATCACGATCGTTAATGGTGATCTTACCGGTGCCGGTGTAAACGCGAACGCGGGCAACGGAATCCTTACGACGACCAGTGCCGTAGAAATAAGGTTTGGTTTCGTACATATTCGATTGCCTCCTTCTTAGAACTCGATCTTCTCGGGCTTCTGAGCTGCGTGAGCGTGCTCGGCACCCTGGTAGCAGTGCAGGCGGGTCAGAGCCTTATCACCGATGGTGTTGGAAGGGATCATGCCCTTGACAGCGTAGGTCATAGCCAGGTCGCTGTTCTCAGCCATCAGCTTGCTGTACTGGACCTTCTTCAGGCCGCCGATGTACTTGCTGTGGGTGATGTGGAACTTCTGCTCGGCCTTCTTGCCGGTCAGAACAGCCTTGTCGCAGTTGATGACAACCACGAAATCGCCGCAGTCCACGTTGGGGGTGTAATCGACCTTCTGCTTGCCGCGCAGCAGAACAGCGGCCTCAGCAGCGACGTGGCCCAGGCTCTTGCCGGTAGCGTCGAGCAGGTACCACTTACGCTCGACTTCAGCGGGCTTTACGAGAGTAGTGCTCATATCTATTTCCTCCTGATAAGCTTTTTGTACGTTTCAGGCGCCCTTTTGGGGCGCGAGTGTCAGTATACAACACAAAAACGCGCCTGTCAACATGATTTTTGGATTTTTTCGGTGGAAATTTTTGAAACTCTCAAAATCGCTTGTTTTCTCTCAAATCCTCTCGATTCCTGAATTCCGATTTTTGTAAAAGTTTTTTGCCCGCCCCGGCATATTTTTGCCATTTGCCCGCTACAAATCCCGCTGCGGTTGTGGTATACTATAAAGGATATGGGCGGTGCACCGCCGCCCTTGCCAACACAAGGAGAATACATCCATGCCAAATGAGATCGACCGCACTTCTTCGGCGCAGCGTCGCAGCTCCAAGCTGCTGACGGCGATGGCCATTTTCATCTGTCTGGGCATCGCAGCCTACATGGTGCTCACCCTGCTGGTGAACCGGCAGACCCCCGCGACGCCTGACACCCACTATACCGGCACGAATGGCATCTCTGTCTACTACGACAGCAGCGTGTGGAGCGTGTGCCGCATGACCGAGGACGCAACCCTCGGCACCGTGCTGGAGCTGGCCACCGCCGACACGGCAGACAGCGAGGACTATCAGGCCGTTTTGTTACAGCGGGGCACCGCCGACAGCTACGAAAGCTTTATCGAGGACTCGGAAGCCGACCTCAAGCAGGCCTACGGCGTCATCAAGCCCCGCAAGGTCAACCTGACCGTGGAGGGTGCAGCGGTAGAGGCGGTGCGCTGCGATATCCGCACCTACTACGCCGTGCTGGCCACCATTACCTACGACAGCGGCGATGTGGTCTATGTCTCGGCGCTGACAAAGCTGGCGTCCATCAGCGATGTGGTCAATCTGGTAGAAAGCGTGAGCCTGTCATGAGTGATCTTCGTGCAATGCAGCGGCTCTGCGGTTTAATGCGCAAGGCCGTACAGGACTATGAAATGATCGCCCCCGGCGACCGGGTGATGGTGGGCGTTTCCGGCGGCAAGGACAGCGTGGCGCTGACCATCGGCCTTTCCATGCTGCGCAAGTACATCGGCTTCGATTACGAGGTGGTGGCGGTCACGCTGGACCCGCAGTTCGACCATCAGCCCATGGACTACTCCGCGCTGGCAGAGCTGTTCCGGCAGCACGGCATCCCCTACGAGGTGCGCCGTACCGAGATCGGCCCGGTGGTGTTCGAGTACCGCAAGGAAAAGAACCCCTGCGCCCTGTGTGCCAAGCTGCGGCGGGGTGCGCTGCACACCGCCGCGCAGGAGCTGGGCTGCAACAAAGTGGCGCTGGGGCATCATCTGGACGATGCCGTGGAGACCTTTTATATGAACCTCTGGCGGGAGGGACGCATCGGCTGCTTCTCGCCGGTGACCTACCTCTCACAGCGGGATCTCACCCTCATCCGCCCCATGCTGCTGGCAACCGAGTACGAGGTGCAGTGCGCCGTGCGGGAGGCAGGCTTGCCCATCGTGAAGAGCCACTGCCCCGCCGACGGCGTTACCGTGCGGGAACAGACCAAGGAATTTGTGCAGGAGCGCTGCCGTACCGACCACGCCTTCCGCCAAAAGACTCTCCATGCTTTGCAGGAGAGCGGCATTGACGGCTGGCGTCCCGTCCACACGGGCCGGGGCAGCTTTATCGTACCAAAAAAGGAAACAGATCATGCAGAAACAACCGTTTGAAAAACACGTCTGGGCCGAGATCGACCTCGAGGCCCTTCGGTATAATTTCCGGGAGGTAAAGGCCCGGGCAGGGGCGCTGCCCCTGTGCGCAGTAGTCAAGGCGGACAGCTACGGCCACGGCGCGGTACAGTGCGCCCGGGTGTTCGCCGAGGAGGGTGCCGCATGGCTGGCGGTCAGCTGCCTGACCGAGGCCGTGCAGCTGCGCAAGGCAGGGCAGACTTTGCCCATCCTCATTCTGGGGCATGTGCAGCCCGCCTACGCCGCTGCCCTGATCCAGAACGACATCACTGTGGCCTGCTACTCCCTTGCGCAGGCACACGCCCTGAGCGAAGCCGCCGTGGCGGCAGGCGGCAGGGTACACATCCACCTCAAGGCCGACACCGGCATGGGGCGCATCGGCTTTGCCCTGCGCACCGATTTTGACGCCGCCATCCGGGAGATGCTGGAAGCCTGTGCGCTGCCCGGGCTGGAAATGACCGGCCTGTTCCAGCATTTTTCCGTGGCCGATGACACCGCCCCGGAGAATGTAGCCTACACCGCCGAGCAGCACGCACTGTTCGTGAAAGCCTTCCACGCACTGAAGGCCGCCGGGCGGGAGCCTGCCCTTGTACACTGCGATAACTCTGCCGGGGTCATGCTGCACCCGGACTGGCCGGAGGGACTGCCCCGGGAGCGCTGCATGGCGCGCCCCGGCATCATCCTGTACGGCTACGACCCCAGCGACGAGGTACGCTTTGGGCGCTTTAAGCCGGTAATGACCCTTAAGACCGTGGTGAGCATGATCAAAGAGATGCAGCCCGGCCAGTGCGCCAGCTACGGCCGCCGCTTCACCGCCGAAAAGCCCACTAAGGTAGCCACCCTTTGCACCGGCTATGCCGACGGCTACCCCCGGCTGCTCAGCTGCGGCAAGGGCGTGGTGGAGATCCACGGCAAGGCCTGCCCGGTACTGGGGCGGGTGTGTATGGATCAGATGATGGTGGACGTGACCGATGTGCCGGAAGTGCGCGAGGACGATGAAGCCATCCTGTGGGGCGGCACCGTGAGCGACACCGCAGAGACCATTGCCCGCAAGACCGATACCATCCCCTATGAAGTGCTGTGCGGCGTTTCCCGCCGCGTGCCCCGCGTCTACCACGACCACGGACAGATCGTGGCCGTGGAGGACTGGATCTTAGAAGCATAAAGCTGCCCGGAGGAACTACATGGCAAGAGACAACATCCGCAACTTCTGCATCATTGCACATATCGATCACGGCAAATCCACCCTGTCCGACCGCATTCTGGAGCTGACCAAGAGCGTGGACGAGCGCACCATGGAGGATCAGATCCTGGACAACATGGATATCGAGCGCGAGCGCGGCATCACCATCAAGGCGCGTGCCGTGACCATGAACTATACTGCAAAGGACGGCAAGACCTACGAGTTCAACCTGATCGACACCCCGGGTCATGTGGACTTTGCCTACGAGGTCAGCCGCAGTCTGGCCGCCTGCGAGGGCGCCATTCTGGTGGTGGACGCCACGCAGGGCGTGGAAGCGCAGACGCTGGCCAACACCTATATGGCACTGGAGCACGATCTGGAGCTGGTGCCCATCCTGAACAAGATCGACCTGCCCAGCGCCCACCCGGACGAGGTGGCGCAGGAGGTGGAGGACGTGATCGGCCTGCCCTGCATGGACGCGCCCCGCGTCTCCGCCAAGACTGGCCTGAACGTCGATCAGGTGCTGGAGCGTGTGGTCAGCGATATCCCCGCCCCCACCGGTGACCCGGACGCACCTTTAAAGGCGCTGATCTTCGACAGCATCTACGACAGCTACAAGGGCGTCATCGTCTACATCCGCGTGTTCGAGGGCTCGGTGAAGCCCGGCGACACCATCCGCATGATGGCTACCGGCGCAGAGTTCACGCTGGTGGAGGTGGGTCACATGGGTGCCACCTCCCTGACCCCCTGCGCCCAGCTGCAGGCCGGTGAGGTAGGCTACCTGACCGCCAGCATCAAGACGGTGCAGGACACCCGCGTAGGCGATACTGTCACGCTGGCAGAGCGCCCCACCGCAGAGGCACTGCCCGGCTACCGTCAGGTCAAGCCCATGGTGTTCTGCGGCATCTACCCCGCCGACGGTGCCAAGTACCCCGACCTGAAGGACGCGCTGGAAAAATTGCAGCTGAACGACGCCTCCCTGACCTTTGAGCTGGAGACCAGCGCCGCGCTGGGCTTCGGCTTCCGCTGCGGTTTCTTGGGTCTGCTGCACATGGAGATCATCACCGAGCGCCTAGAGCGGGAGTTCGATCTGGACATCATCACCACCACCCCCAGCGTGCGCTACCGCCTGACCTTGACCGACGGCACTGTGGAGATGATCGACAACCCCTCCAGCTACCCGGACCCCAGCAACATCGTCAAGCAGGAGGAGCCCTTTGTGGATGTGCATCTGTACACTCCCAACGACTATGTGGGCGGCCTGATGGATCTGTGCCAGAGCAAGCGCGGCGTGCTGATCGATATGAAGTATCTGGACGATGTGCGTGTGGACCTGCACTATGCTTTGCCGCTGGGCGAGATCGTGTACGACTTCTTTGACGCCATCAAGAGCCGCAGCCGGGGCTACGCCAGCTACGACTACGAGTTCAAGGAGTACCGCGAGAGCGATCTGGTCAAGCTGGACTTTTTGCTCAACGGCGACCCCGTGGACGCCTTGTCCATGATCGTGTTCCGGGACAACGCCTACGCCAAGGGCCGCCGCATCTGCGAGAAGCTGCGGGACAACATCCCGCGCAACCTCTTCGAGATCCCCGTTCAGGCGGCCATCGGCGGCAAGATCATCGCCCGCGAGACGGTCAAGGCCATGCGCAAGGACGTGCTGGCCAAGTGCTACGGCGGTGATATCTCCCGTAAAAAGAAGCTGCTGGAAAAGCAGAAGGAAGGCAAAAAGAAGATGCGTCAGCTGGGCAGCGTTTCCCTGCCCAGCGAGGCCTTTACCGCCGTGCTCAAGCTGGACAGCGACGACGATTGATCTGCAAATATGCAAAAGGGATGCTGCGTGCGCGGCATCCCTTTTTTGATGGGAACTCCCAAATGTGAAATCCGCCCATGGCAGAGATGCACTCTTTGCTTTTCCTACTAAATATGTTATAATTTATTTATATATCAGTTTTTGTATCCGTTTTTGGAGAGATGGGCTGCGGCCTTCTCTATGCAACGTTCCCCGGCAGAAAGGATGTGGCCTTTATCAAAGCAAAACACGGAAAAGGCGCAGCGCAAAACAGCAGACATACACACAGTGGCGGCGCACAGAGGGCAACGCCCCCCTGGAAGCAGGTGCTGCTGACGCTGCTGGTTCTTGTTGCCCTGCTCGCCCTGCTGGGCGGGGCGCTGTGGCAGAATATCTGCTATAACCGCACCCACTATACGGCAGAGTTCTATCAGATCCATTCCCGCAAGCTGACCCAGAGCTGCCGGGTCGTTTTTCTGACCGACCTGCATCTGCGGGAATACGGAGCAGATAACTGTGAGCTGGTGCAGGATGTCCGCAGCCTTGCCCCGGATCTGATCCTGCTGGGCGGCGACTTTGTGACCTACGGCGAAGGCACCGACTATGATAATATGCTTTCCCTGTTCCGTCAGCTGAGCGAGATTGCCCCGGTATGCGGAGTGCTGGGCAACCACGAGGACGAGCTGTATTTTCTGGACAACGACCGGGAACTGGTGGAAAAGTTCACCGCCGCCGGGGTGACCGTCCTGCGCAATCAGGAGGCGCGCTATACCATCCACGACAACGTTATCAGCATTCTGGGCGTGGAGGGCAGCCCGGCGGATTTTTCCAACTACGGTGCCAGCACCTTTATGGACAGCGTGGAGCCGCAGACAGACTACGACCTGCGCATCTGTCTGGCACACGTTCCCACCTACTTTCCCGAGCATCTGGAAAATTATTCCTTTGAGCTGGGTCTTGCCGGGCACACCCACGGCGGCATCGTGCGTCTGCCGAAGATCGGTCCGCTTTATACCGCCGAGGAGGGCTTTCTGCCCGACTATGCCGGAGGCAGCTATACGCTTGCCAACAACGCCACCCTCATTGTAAGCCGGGGACTGGGCGATTCCAGCCGGGCGCCCCGCATCAACAATGTGCCGGAGCTTTCGGTCATTGACATCGACTAAGCAGCCTGCGCTGCGCGTGCAGGCCGCTGCAAAAGGGTAGAATGCCATGGATGACATCAAAGAAAAAATCAAACAGGCGCTGCGTCATATCTGGACAAATAAATACCGCCTGTTTCTCTGCCTGCTGACCTTGTGCTGTCTGTTCGGGCTGGTTCACTATTTCAAAAGTGCGGACAGCGCCACTGCCAGCATCTCCTTCAATTACTCCGAGGCTTCGCTGGGCTTGAACCCCAACAAGACCCGCTTCAACGCCTACGAGATCGTGTCGGACGAGGTGATGGAGCGCGCCATCCGGCGGGTGGGCTTGCAGGACAGCCTGACTGCCTCCCAGCTGGCAGAGTGCCTTTACCTGAGTCCGGACGGCACCGGCAGCGCCAACGGCAGCGAGTATATCAGCACCAACTACTATCTCTCCATCAACACCCGCAAGCTGAACCTGGGCAACCGCAAGCCCACAGATCTTTTGCAGAGCGTGTGCGAATCCTACCGGGAGATCTTTCTGAGCAACTACTGCGATAACCAGAGCATCCTCAAGGAAAAGCTGGAAGTGACCACCGCGTGCGAGCCTTACCTGCGACTGAACGAGCTGGAGGTGCGCGCCGCTGCGCTGAACCGCTATCTGAACGCCCGTCTGGGGGAGAACAAAAGCTTTACGGACGAGGCAAACCCCGACCCTTCCACCAACAACTTTACCACATTGGGCAAAATGATCAACAATCTGGTGGATTACGACCTGCCCAACGCCATGGCCTTTGTCATCGAGGGCGGCGTTGCCCGCGACCCGGCCATGCTGACCAGCATTCTGGAATACAAGAACAAAATCGACGATATTGACATGCGCACCCAGCAGGCTTACTATGACGCGGACAAAAAGGGCATTTCCATCTACGAAAAATCCATGACCTCCATCATGATGATCCCCACCGTGGATGAAGCGAGCGAGTACTATATGTCCCGCACCAAGACCGCCATGGATGCGCTGGCGCGGGCGGCAGACGCTTCTCTGGCCGATGCCACCGACTACCAGTCCGAGATCGTGAGCACGAATTATGTGATCCAGAAGATCCGGGAGCTGGATGCCGGCCAGCCGCGTCTGGCCGAGGCGCAGGCCATGGTGAACAAGCTGGAGACCGCCATCAACGAGATCTCGGAGCAGCTGTTTGTACTGGACAAGGCGTATATCAAGTACAAATCCCAGAACTATATTACCTTTACCTACGGCTCGGCCTCCTTCCTGCAGCGCCTGAGCCTGAAAAAGACCCTGATGGAGTCCGTTGCCGTGATGCTGGGCAGCGCATGGCTGCTCCACGAACGTAAACGCAGAAAGGCAAGGCACCGCAGATGAAAAAGTTTGAGATCCTGCGCTATCTGAAGCGTTTCAGTCTGCTGATCTTTCTGGTGTCGCTGGCAGGTGCGGCCGCCATCTACCTGTATGCGGACGGTCGGCAGAAGTACACTGCATCGGTCATTATCCGCTATACCAACGACGGCATCTCGGACGGCTACACCCCGGACGGCAGTGAGCTGGACGTCAACGAGATCTACTCCTCCACCGTCATCTCGCAGGCCATGGATGCACTGGGTGCTTCCGGGCGGCTGAGCACCATCCGTTCCAACATCTCGGTGACCCCGGTGATCTCGGAAGATCAGGAGACCATCAACGAGGCACTGCTGCAAAAGGGCGAAGAGGTGACCTATTTCCCGGATACCTACAAGGTGAGCCTTGTGGTGGATGGAGAGCAGGGCGCGGGTTATGCCCGCAATATGCTGGATGCCATCATCCAGAGCTACTGCACCTATTATACGGAAAAATATGTGGAGCAGAAACTCTCGCTCAACCCCTCGTCCGGTCTGCTGGACAATGGCTACGATTACTACGAGTGCATCCGCATTCTGGAAAACGATACCAACGAGATGCAGGACTATCTGCTGAGCAAGCGGGAGCACTACCCGAATTTTCGCTCCTCCCGCACCGGCTACACCTATGCAGACCTGTGCGATATCTATTCCGACTTCAAAAAATACACCATCCCGGCGCTGTACGCCTATGTGCTCAACGGCCCGCAGGTGCGGGACGGCACGGTGCTGCAGGAGTATCTGGCCAACACCATCGAAACTGCAAAGCAGAACGAACAGATCACCACCGAGCAGCGGGACAGTCTGTGGAGCCTGACCGACCAGTATGTGTACAAGAACGCCGATCTGCTGCAAAACTACTTTACTGACCGGGGCGAGGTGGTGTCCTCGGACTATATCCTGAATAACATCGAGCTGGAAGGTGCTGGCGATAAGGCACAGACCACCTACGACGGTCTGGTGCTGAAACTGGTATCGCTGGAACAGCAGGTCGCATCCAGCCAGATCGACCGGCAGTTTCAGGAGGAGATCCTGCAAAGTTTCCGCAACGTGGATTTTGGCGGTACAGGCGAGCAGCACGCCAAGATGGAAAGCATGATCAACGACTACGAGGCGCAGCTGAAAAGCTACTACGAGATCATCAATACCAGCAGCAAGGAGCTAAACCTGTACATCAGCGCGGATTATCTGAAGATGATCAGCTCGGTGCAGGTGGCTGCCGCCATCAATGTCAAGCTGTATCTGATGCTGGCGCTGGTGCTGTTCTTTGTCATCGGCTGCTGCGGCGCAATTCTGCTGGGCCGCATCTCGGATGCGGTGGATTATCTGCTGTATGTGGACAAAAAGACCGGTCTGCCCAACCGCGAAAAGCTCAACGTGTATATCTCCGGCATGGCCGACCGCATCCTGCCGGAGGACTATACCTGCTTTGCTTTGCAGCTGGACAACCTGACCGAGATGAGCCGCCGCTTCGGCTACCATGTGGGTGACGGCATCCTGAAGGATTTTTCCGGTCTTTTGCAGCTGATGGGCGATACCGACGGCACGGTGGGCTACAACGGCGCGGGCAAGTTCCTTGCCTTCTTTGATGAATGCAGCACCCGGAAGGCAGAGGTCATGATCCGCATCCTGCAAAGTCAGGTGGACGAGTACAATAAGCTCAACCCGGAGTACCCCATCCTGTTCACCGCCGCATGGGCCACCACCTCGGAGGAGGAGCTCTACCATGTGCGCGACCTTGTGCGCTGCGCACAGAAAAAGATGTCCCTGATCGCAGGAGAGGGCGGCGCTGTCCTTGCCGGAACGGAGCGTGGTGAAGCATGATCCAGAACCGACGCGCTTACCAGCTGATCCACTGCCGCACCCGCAGCCGTCTGCTGGCGGGCGCTGCCGCCGTGTGCGGCGCAGCCTGCGGCCATGCAGACCTTGGGCTGTACCATCTGCTGCACCGGGGCGGTGCCCCGCTGCCGGACAGCACACAGGCCGACCGCGCCGCGCTGGCAGCCCTGTGCCCGAAACCCGCAACAGAAGAGACCTGCCCGCTGCTGCCGCCGCAGGACCCGGCGGTGACCCTTTCGGTCATTGTGCCGGTGTACAACGGCGAAGCTACCATCGGCCCCTGTCTGGACAGCATTTTGCAGCAGGAGACCAGCTGCACCGTGCAGCTGATCGTGGTGGACAGCGATTCCACCGACGGCACAGCCGCCGTGCTGGAACGCTACCGGGCACTGCCCGGGGTGTTGCTGTGCAATTGCAGTGCGCCCCGCAGCGCCGCCGCCGCCCGCAACGAGGGGCTACGCCACGCCGTGGGCCGCTGGCTGATGTTCGTGGACAGCGACGATCTGTTATTGCCCGGTGCCATCCGCACCCTGCTGGAGGCCGCACAGCGCCTTGACGCCGATGTGGTGCAGGGCGGCTGGCAGTACCTGTACACCGACGGCACCCACGGCCCGGTGCAGCGCTACCCGGCGGCAGTCTACACCGGTGCCGCCGCGCCGGAGCGGTTCGAGCTGCCCGGGATGCCATGGGGCAAGGTGTACCGGCGGGAACTGTTTGCACAGGTGCGCTTTCCGGCTTACTATACCTGCTTTGAGGATGCCATCATCCATTTTCTGGTATTCCGGCTGGCAAAGACTGTGGCCTCTGTGCCGGAGATGGTCTATCTGTGGCGCAAAAACCCCAAGGGGCTTACCGCCACAAGTCAGCACCGCCCTGCCGCCGTGCAGAGCTACTGGATCATGGAGCAGCTGGCAGTGCAGGATGCTGCGCTGGGCCTGCCCCACGATGCGCTGTACCGCTGCACCCTGACGCTGCAGCTTTCGGCTTTCTGCTATGCCACTGTATCCGGCCTGCCGCCGGAAACGCAGCAGGCTGTTTTCCGGCTGTGCTGTGCTTTGTACGCAAAGGCGCTGCCGCAAGAGGGCGCACTGCCCCGCCGTGCCCGCTGGGGTGCCCGGGCGCTGCGGCAGCAGGACTTTGGGCTGTGGTGCCGCTACGGCAGAAGATTTCAGTTGTTATAATATAAGGAGTACCCATGATACGAGTGCTGCATTCGGTCAGCAATATGGACCGCGGCGGGATCGAGACCATGCTGATGAACTACTACCGGCATATCGACCGCGAAAAGGTCCAGTTTGATTTTATCGTCAACAAGCAAAAGCCCGGCGATTACGACGACGAGATCCGCCGTCTGGGCGGGCACATCTACCAGAGTCCGGGATTAAACCCGCTGCACTACCCGGCGTATCTGCGCTTTGTGCAGCAGACCGTGGCCGCAGACCCCCGCATCCGCATCCTGCACGCCCACAACGAGGCGATGGGGCTTTATGCCCTGAAGGGTGCGGAGAAGGCCGGGCTGCAAGTGCGCATTGCCCACGCCCATAATATCTGGATCGTCCGGGACTACAAGTGGCCGCTGAAGATGTTCTGTAAGCAGCTGCTGCCCGGCGCCGCCACCCACCTGTGGGCCTGCGGCCGGGATGCGGGCATCTACTACTTTGGCAAAGCGGACTGGGAGCGCCGGGGACAGATCATTCCCAACGCCATTGAGCCGGAGACCTTCCGCTTCTCCCCCGCCGTCCGCGCCGAAATGCGGGCGCGCTACGGGCTGGAGGACCGGGTGGTGCTGGGTCATGTAGGCCGCTTTGATGTCCGCAAGAACCACGAGCGTCTATTGGAGATCTTTGCCGCCTTTTTGCAGCTGGAGCCCCGGGCGATGCTGGTGCTCATTGGTACCGGCAGGCTGGAGCAGGCTGTCCGTGCACAGGCGCAGGAACTGGGCATCACAGACCATATCCTGTTTGCCGGGTTGCAAAGCAATGTGGCCGACTGGTACCAGATGATGGATCTCTTCGTCATGCCCTCCCGCTTCGAGGGTCTGCCGGTGGTGGGGATCGAGGCGCAAGCCGCCGGGCTGGGGTGCGTATTTTCGGACGCAGTGCCGGCGGAGGTGCTGCTTTCTTCCCATGCCATCCAGATCCCGCTTTCCGCCAGCAATGCAGACTGGGCAGCAGGCTTGCAGCGGATGCTCCACCAGCCCTGTGACCGCTCTGCCTGTGCAGAACTGATCCGACAGGCGGGCTACGATATCAACATCGCCGCCGCCCGCTTACAGCAGCAGTACCTGCAACTGGGAGGGCAGGCGTAACCCCTCGGCGGCTGCGGGAACACCCACAATAAAAGGAGAGCCCTTTTCATGCGCACATTGGATCAGATCCTGACCAAAAAGGATTACAGCCGGAAAACTCCGGCCTCTTTGTTTTATAAGGACAGCCCGCTGTGGCAAAAACTGCTGACCATCGGTTGCGTGGTCTTTTTGGCCGGTGCCGGGCTGGGAGAGTGGAAACCAATCAACAGCGCAGTGGGCGGCCTTCCCAAAGCCATCTCTCTGGGGGTGATCGGGCTGGCAATGCTGTACACCCTGTTTTACCCGGACGAAAAGCGTCTCCGGGAGTTATGGAAGCCTACCCTGCTTTATATGTCCCTGATGGCGGCGCTGTTTTTCTGGTCGATGGTCATCTGGATCGAAAGCTTTGCCGCAGTGTCTTCCATGATCCGAAGCTGCTCCAAGATCGTGTTCCAGAGTATTGCCATCCTCACTGCCGTGGCGCTGGTCTATCTGTTCCGGGAAAAAGCCATCGAGCTGTTTACCATCAGTATCTGCATTGCCAACACGGCCATCATGCTGCTGAGCATTCCTGGCTACGGTTTTGCAGCCAGCATCCAGTCTCTCGTTACCTGTCTGATCACCTTCGGTGATGCGGATGGCTATGCGCTGCAGCTGGAGATTCACGACCTGACCTTTGTGTTCGGGCAGATGATCTTGTACTACGCCGTTTTTGCTCCTCGTACTACCCGGCAGGAAAAGCGCAAGCGCTGGCTGTATCTGCTGCTCTGCTGCTGGTTTTTTCTGGTCGGCATGAAGCGCATCGCCATCCCGGCGGTGGTTCTGTTCGTCCTGATCGCTCTGCTTCTCCGCAAGCGCAAAGTCCCCGGCTGGTTTTACCCGGCAGTGGGCGTCTGCTGTATCCTGTTTTTTCTGGCATTCCTCTACTGTGTGCGCTACGGTGTTATTTCAAGGTTGCTGAACAGTTTTGGCATTGACATGATGGGTCGGGACTACCTGTGGAGCATGGCGAACCCCTACTATGAATTTTCTATCACCTATATCGGCCGCGGTTTTGAATATGTGGACACCATCATCGCCCAGTGGTATAATGACGGACTCATCAACCAGCCTTACCCCTTCCACAACGACATCCTGAAGGTCTTTGTAGAGGTAGGCTTTCCGGGTTTTCTGCTCTGGTCCAGCATCCAGTATGTTCTGACTCCGCTGTTCTGGCAGCGCTATGCAGACCAAGAGACCACGTTGCTGTATCTGTCCGAGCTAGGCTATATGACGGTGACCTACCTGACCGATAATACCGCCTTTTATTTCTGGAGCACGATGGCGCTGCGTCTGGTGACGCTTGCCTACGCCATGGAGCGCAAAAAGCCCCCGGAACCCAAGGTGTGGATGCCGGACAGTCGGCAGGAGATGCGAGACCGCATCCATATTCTGATGAAGGAAGTGTGACGGCAAGGAGTGAAAACAATGCCCTGTATCTCGTTTATAGTGCCTGTTTATAATATGGAGCGCCTGCTGCCCCGGGCGCTGCGCTCACTGCGGGCGCAGACTTTGACCGACTTCGAGGCCATTCTTATCAACGATGGCTCCAAGGACGGCAGCGCCGCGCTGTGTGCACAGGCTGCTGCCGAGGATGCGCGCTTTCGCTTCATCGACCAGCCCAACGGCGGCGTAGCCGCTGCCCGCAACGCGGGTCTGAATGCTGCCCGGGGCGAGTATATCTTCTTTCTGGACCCGGACGACTGGGTAGAGCCGGATGCGGCAGAAGTGCTGTATCATGCCGCCCGGAATGCTGATGCGGACTGCGTGGAGTTTGGGCTGTATCTGGACAGCTATGATGAAAATGACCGGCTGCTGCACACGCAGACCAGCGGCAGCACCCTCTCCGGCGTGTACCGGGGCGCGCCCTTCAGGGAACATTTCGACGAGACGGCGTCCTCGTATCTGGTCACCAATAAGCTGTTCCGCCGGGCGTTTCTGGAGCAGCATCGGCTGCGTTTCTCCTGCCATCAGCTGGGGGAGGACGGGCTGTTCTTTGTAGCCTTTTATCGTCAAAATCCCGGCTGTCTGGTGGTGCTGGAAAAGCCGCTGTACCACTACACCGCTGCCCGACGGGGCAGCCTGTCCAACAGCTACCACCCGGAGCGTCTGGAGGATAACTTTTATCTCAGCGATGCAGTGTGGGACACCGTTGCCGCGTGGAGCTTACAGGACAGCCCCATGCACCGCGCAAAGGCGAGCTACTGCACGATCCGCGACCTGATGATGGGAATCAAGAATCTTGGATGCAGCCCGCTTTCCCTTTCCGAGCAGACTGCTTGGCTGCGCAGTACCCTGCAAAAGCCCCGGGTGCGCACGGCGGTGCGCAGCACCCCGCTGCACGCCATGCAGAGCCGGAACGACCAGGTAAAGCTGTTGCTGCTCAAGCTGCGGCTATGCCGCGCGGTGCTGCTGCTCTCGGGCGCAAATCAGCGTAAGAATACCTGAAGAGAAACGCAAAAATCCCCCCGCTGCCGACTGGCAGCGGGGGGATTTGTTACCGATTTAAATGAAAATCAGCGCTTAGTTCTGCTTCATGCGAGCGAAGCAGTCAGAGCAGTAGACCGGACGGTCCTCACGGGGCTGGAAGGGAACCTTGCAGGCCTTGCCGCAAGCTGCGCAGACAGCGTCGAACATCTGACGCTCACCGCTGTTGCTGCGTGCGCCGCCGTTCTTGCGGGCGTCACGGCAGGGCTTGCAGCGCTGGGGCTGGTTCTCGAAGCCGCGAGAAGCGTAGAACTCCTGCTCACCGGCAGTCCAAACAAATTCCTTACCGCAGTCCTTGCAGACCAGAGTCTTGTCTTCAAACATAGTAGTATCTCCTCTTTAGTTAGTTCTTGCCCACGGAAGGATTGTAACCATACCTTTGGTTTTGGGACCATCGCGCTGATCAGTAAGCTTACCAGGGGCTTGAATAGATAAACGCCCTCGGATTGAGGACTTTCCTATTGTACCGTTATTTTTGAGATTTGTCAACCAAAAAACAACCGTTCGCCCTTTTATTTGTACACATGGCACAAACCGACAGCATATATTTGGGTAAAATCACCGCCTTAAGATGGAAAAGCGGCGCGCCGCACAGGTTATGCGCAGCGGCAGATAATTTATGATTTGCGGTTCAGAAACACCTGCGGGTGTTTCTGAACCACTTTTTCACACAAGCAAAAAGGGGCTGCCGCACACTCTGTGCAGCAGCCCCTGCAAAGCCCTTTGGGAAAAGCTTACTTCTCGATGACTTCCTTGGTGTCGCGGGCGATCATCAGCTCCTCGTCGGTAGCGATGACCAGAGTGCGGACCTTGGCGCCCCAGGCGGTGATGTCGCAGACATCGCCCACGGGATGCTCGTTCTTTTCGGTATCGATGCGGATGCCCAGCCAATCCATGTGGTGGCAGATCTTTGCACGGGCAATGGCATCGTGCTCGCCGATGCCGCCGGTAAAGACGATGGCATCCACGCCGCCCATAGCTGCAATGTAGCTGCCGATGGTCTTTTTGATCTGGTAGTTCAGCATATCGGAAGCCAGCTGTGCGCGCTTGTTGCCGGCCGCGGCAGCCTCTTCCACGTCACGCTTATCGCTGGAAACACCGGAGATGCCCAGCAGGCCGGACTTCTTGTTCAGGATCTCGTCCAGCTCGTGGCCGGTGATGTTCAGGGTGTACTTCAGGTAGTTGACCACAGAGGGGTCCAGATCGCCGCAGCGGGTGCCCATCATCAGGCCGGCCAGCGGGGTCATGCCCATGGAGGTATCCACCACCTTGCCCTGATCGACTGCGGCAATGGAAGAACCGTTGCCCAGATGGCAGGTGATCAGCTTCAGGCGCTCAATGGGCTCCTCCAGATACTCGGCTGCCTTGTGGGCAACGTACTTGTGGCTGGTGCCGTGGAAGCCGTAGCGGCGCACGCCGTACTTCTCGTAGTACTCGTAGGGGATGGCGTACATATAAGCCTTCGGCGGCATGGTGCTGTGGAAGGCGGTGTCGAACACAGCCACCATGGGAATGTTGCCGAACACCTTGCGGGCGGCCTCGATACCCAGAATACCGGCGGGGTTGTGCAGGGGAGCCAGCGGGCTCAGCTCACGCAGCGTGTTGATGACCTCATCGGTGATCAGGCAGCTGCTCTTGAACTTCTCGCCGCCATGCACGACGCGGTGGCCGATGGCGTCGATCTCGCTCACGTCATTGATGCACTTGCCTGCACCGGTGGTCATCTTCTTCACGACCTCGGCAAAAGCCTCGGTGTGGGTGGGGAAGATTGCCGGGGTGGTGGCCTTGGTGCCGTTGGCCTCGTGAGTGATCATGCTGCTCTCCATGCCAATGCGCTCGCACAGGCCTTTGCACAGCACCTTTTCGCCGTCCATATCGATCAGCTGATACTTCAGGGAAGAAGAACCGCAGTTAATAACCAGAATCTTCATCTGTGTTGCCTCCTGAAAATTTTTGTACCGTCCGCAGCCTAAAAACCTGCGGACAGAATTTTACAGATTCCTATGTTTATTATATAATAGGTGTGGCGGCTTTTCAAGGCGCAACCCGGGCAAAGCGGTAAAACTTGTGTACAAGGTTTTTGTATATCCTGCCCACAAATCCCGGAAACGGCAGGATTTTTCTGTATATCCGATATAATTTTAACAATCTTTTGGCGAAAAGGAGCAGTTCCATGAAGTTTGCAGGCATCATTGCGGAGTACGACCCCTTCCACAACGGCCACGCATGGCAGCTGGCGCAGGCGCGGGCGCTGGGGGCGCAGCGGGTGGCCGTTGCCATGAGCTGCGGGCTTACCCAGCGGGGAGCGCTGCCGCTGTTGCCGGAGGCGGTGCGGGTGCAGGCGGCGCTTGCCTGCGGAGCAGACCTCGTGTTTGCCCTGCCCGCGCCCTGCGCCTGCGCCGGTGCCGAGGCTTTTGCCCGGGCAGGGGTGCGCATTCTGGCTGCTGCCGGGTGCGATGCGCTGGTCTTTGGGGCAGAGAACCCGGACACCGCCCTACTGCAAAAAGCTGCCCGGGTGCTGTGCAGCGAAGCATACCGCACCGCGCTGAAACAGCAGCTTGCCGCCGGGGCACGCAGCTTTGCCGCCGCCCGGCAGGCGGCGGTGCAGGCGCTGTGCCCGGGGTCAGACGTTGCCGCACTGCTGGACAAGCCCAACAATAATCTTGCCGTAGAGTATTGTAAAGCAATCATAGAACAGAATGTAGAAATGCAGCCCATCGCCCTGCCACGGCAGGGAGCAGACCACGGGCAGGCGCTGACCGAAAGTGCTCATGCAGCCTTTGCCAGCGCCAGCGCCCTGCGGGCACTCTGGGCGGAGGGCGGCGCGGCGGCACTGGCACCTTATGTGCCGGAAAAGGCGCTGAAATTGTATAAACAGGCAGAATATGACGGAAAGTATACAGATTTTGCAGTCATGGGGCACTGCGAGCTGGCACTGCTGCGGGCAGCCTGCACAGAGCAAGCCCCCTTTGCCGCGGTGCGCGGGGTATCCGAAGGCTTGGAGCACCGGCTGGAAAATGCTGTGCGGGAGACCGCAAGTCTGCCCGCCCTGCTGGATGCCCTGACCACCGTGCGCTACCCCCGGGCGCGGATGCGGCGGCTGGCAATGGATGCGGCGCTGGGCTACACCGCCCAGACCCCGGCACTGCCACCCTACCTGCACCTGCTGGGCGCTCGCAAGGAGGCGCTGCCCCTGCTCGGAGAAACGGCGCTGCCGCTGTCCCACTCGCTGGCGCGGCTGGCGCGGGAAAACGAGACCTGCACCCAAATGACTGCCGCCCAGAGCAGGGCCAGCGACCTTGGTGCGCTGTGCCGGGCAAAACCGGAGCCGATGGGCGGGATATATCGTCAAAAAATTATCTTTTTGACGAATTGACAAAAAATAACGCCAAAAATTTTATATTGTGCCCTCTTGTATCCGGCGCAGTTCGGGTGTATGATTAAAGTAATGCAATGTTGGATACAACGAACCTGTAAAAACGACCGTCCCCGCAGGGGAAACACAAGGAGGAACCCATGGCACTTCATGTTCTGGACGAAGCCAACCGCTGCCTCGGCTGCAAAAAGCCGATGTGTCAGGAGGGCTGCCCCATCCACACCAATATCCCGGAGGTCATCCGTCTGCTCAAGGCAAACCAGATGGATGATGCAGGCCGGATGCTGTTTGAAAACAACCCTCTGACCACCGTGTGCAGTCTGGTGTGCAACCACGAAAAGCAGTGCGAGGGCCACTGCATCCGCAACCGGATGCCCAGCCACGACCCGGTGCACTTTTCCATCATCGAGGACTATATCTCCACCACCTATGCCAACAAGATGACCGCAGGCCCTGCCCCGAAAAACGGCATGAAGGCCGCTGTGGTGGGCTCCGGCCCGGCAGGCCTGACCATCGCGGTGCTGCTGGCACGCTGGGGCTACGATGTGACCATCTTTGACGCCCGGGATAAGATCGGCGGCGTGATGCGTTACGGCATCCCCAACTACCGCCTGCCGGACAGTGTGCTGGACGATTTCCAGTACCGTCATCTGGAGCTGAAGGGCATCAAGGTGCGCCCCAATACTACCATCGGCAAGACCATTACCATCGACGATTTGTTCCGCGACGGCTACAAGAGTGTGTTCATCGGTGCCGGTCTGTGGAAGGCCAACGCCATGCACATCAAGGGCGAGAGCCTTGGCAATGTAGCCTTTGGCATCGACTATCTGGCCAACTCCAAGGCCTTCCGTCTGGGCGATGATGTGGCTGTCATCGGCGTGGGCAACTCCGCTATGGATTGCGCCCGCACCGCCATCCGCAACGGTGCCCGCCACGTTACCTGCTACGCCCGCCGGGACGAGAGCTGCATCAGCGCCTCTGAGTATGAGGTGAGCTACGCCAAGCTGGAAGGCGTGGGCTTCCGGTTCTGCAAGGCACCGGTGGAGATCCGCGAGGACGGTCTGATCTGCCGCGACACCGTCAAGGGCGAGGACGGCAAGTTCACGCAGGTAGAGGGCAGCGAGACTTTGTACCCCCACACCGGCGTCATCGTGTCGGTCAGTCAGGGCTCTGAGAGCAACCTCGTCAAGACCACGACCGGCATCGAGACTAACCAGAAGGGTCTGCTGAGTGTCAGCGAGGACGGCCGCACCACCCGCGAGGGCGTATTTGCCGGCGGCGACGCCGTCATGGGCGCACGCACCGTGGTAGAGGCTGTGGCTGTTGCCAAGAAGGTGGCCGTCGCCATGGACGAGTATATGAAGAGTCTGCCCGCCGACACCGCTGCCGACCCCTATGCCGACATCCCGGTGTTCCAGACCCCTACCTCTGACGTGCTGGCAAAGCAGCAGTTGTAATAGAACGATTTTGAATGGTACTCGGGACACCGGAGCGTCTGCGGACGCTCCGGTGTCCCATTTTCACAGCCGCAGCG
>OIKU01000077.1_pt1 | contig 19706 bp, 10 predicted proteins | sample 1584231 | NCBI WGS metagenome assembly OIKU01 (sample SAMN02674693, study PRJEB24791) | human gut metagenome, SKBSTL018 | isolation source: stool | host: Homo sapiens | place: USA
AAAGCGCAGATAATACTTTGTGTATTATCGAGCATTTTGGCAACGCAGATGCCGTACCGCACACCGAGCCGCAGCGAGGCGCTTCGGAGCGCAACCGCCGCTTGCGGCGGCTCTTGGCGCGGAGATCCGCCGGAGCGGTGCTTAAGCCGTCAGGCGGGAATTGTGCGGTGTTGCCAAAACTGCCCTTTGGAAAATTAAGCAGCAGGAAGCCTTAATCGGTTTCCTGCTGCTTTTTTATTGGTTTTGAATTTCCCAATGCCCGCTGAAGCCGCGGCCGATGTAGTGGACATTTCCCATCGCCTTGATGTGGCGGCGGATGGTTTTGTAGCTGACGCCCAGCGCCATGCCGAGTTTTTCGGTGCTGATTTTATTGTCTTTTTTGATTAAAGCCAGGATTTTGGCATCCAAATCATCTTGGGGGACATCTTGGGGGACACGTTGAGGGACATCTTGGGGGACATCGTAATTTAAGTTCGGCATAACGACCGTAAACTGGTAGCGGTCAGAACGGAATGTGGGACGCTTATCCTCGGTGTAGTTAATTTGCGCTTTGTAGCCGTTCAGAATTTTCCCAAAGCCGCTGCCCTTGCGCTCCATATAGCCCAGACGGTTGAACACATCGGCCAACACCGGGTTGCGCCGAGTGGACGGCACGGTAAGCGGGTCGCGGTCTTGAATCATCGACCCATCCGGCATACCGCCCGGCGAGTAAATCTCTAAGCGGTCATCGTAGATGTCAATGTGGACCTCGCTGCCGTAGACGAGATAATCGCGGTGCGCCAACGCGTTGACAAGCGCCTCGTGGTAGCTGCGCTCGACGTATTCGGGCAGTTCCTCCCGCGAGTTGGGCGTCTTGCGCCACATCATGCGGGCGTTGCGCTTGATGAACGCCTCACCGTTTTCAATCAGGGAAAGCACACTGCCGGAATATTCGGCATCGTCCAGCGCGTCCATCGTGCCGCCGCTTTTGTCCAGTCCGTTCCAGCGTGTGCAGAACAACCGTGACCAGCGGATCGGGCTTTCATCAGCAATCAGGGCGCCGGCATTTGTCAAAAAGCCGCCCTCGTCTGCCAGCCCGAAAGAAATAAGGTCTTTGTTGTCAAAGCTGTTTCCCGTCCACTTCTTATAACGCTCCCGCAGCTTGGAAAAGGCGTAGTCCTCCACCTTGTAAAGCGTCACCTGAGAGTCGTAGGAGGTGTTTCTGCCGCGCAGAACAAGGCGTTTCAGCTCGGTGGCGGATGCCCTGACGCTCTCATTTCCGATGCGTACAAACGCCTCTAAGGTGCCGTCGCCGGAGTAATAATAGGGCGTTTCCTCGCCTTTGAACACGTCAAGAATCAGCAGCACTTTGCCGTCCTCGGTTCTGTGGAACCGCAGCCGAAACTCCGGGATAGGCTCCATGCGCGTCTTGAGTATCTCGCTGATTTTTTCGGCGTCGCTGTCGGGTTCGGTCAGCCCAACAATCTGCCCGTCATCCGCCATGCCGAAAATCAACGCGCCGCCCAGCGTGTTCGCAAAAGCGCTGACACTCTTGCACCAGCTTTTGGGCTTTCGTACTTCAAGCGCCGCTTTCTTGTCATATTCGGTTGTTTCACCGATCAGGTTCTCCATATCCATCTGCTCCGACCACCTTTTGCGCGAAATATCGGTGCTTTTATTATACAGCCTGGCGGGGGCAGTTTGCAATCGTAAGTTGTACTCTCTGGTGTTAAGTTGTACGCATCACGGCAAGACCAGAGTGGGAAAAATCCGACTCTTTGTGGTTTTACGGATGGGATACGATAGTATCTTAGTATTTAATTTATTTAGTTATTTATTTGTGCAGGATTTGCCTGTACAGGGAAATCCCGTCCAGGTAAATGCCGTTGTGGTAAAACAAAAATCTCCGGAAAGCGGGGAATTTAGGGTGGTATTAGGCTGGACGAGTACCACGCCGATGCACCGCGAATGCGCCCAAACAGGGGCGTCTCTCGCGGCGCCAGGGGCGGTGTGTGGGAATGTTGCGGGTTGGGTTTGCATACAACTTCTTGCTAGGGAGTAAAACTTATATATTAGTTTGCTGGGCTTTTCACTTGCGTAAACCCTGTGATGTAAGTATCCACATTTCTCAATGGAACCAAAGCTGCGCATTTATTTGAGCGGCGCAAGTCAGAATTCGTCTTGCAGATTTGCCCCCAAAACTGCCCCCAAAAGGAGTTGGGACGGTTCATCACCGTATAGCACCCTTTTGTACACATGAGACAAAACCCATTCTGAGCCTTGGTACGCAATACCACCAAACCCAACAAAACAACATTCCAACGCATAAGCTTTGGATTTCTCATAACCCGGAGGTCGCAGGTTCAAGTCCTGTCCCCGCAACCAACAAAAGCTCGTTGAAACGACAAGTTTCAACGAGCTTTTTTCTACATTATGGCAAAAGTGGTAACAAGCTGGTAACTTTGACCCCAAAATGACCCCAAAACGGCAAAACGACTGCGCCCGGACGGATGAAATTTTCAACCGCCCGGGCGCTTTTCGTGGATAAAATTTGCGGAATTGGCAGGTAAAAATAGGAGCGGTCAGCGTAGTCAGCTCGCTTTGACGAGTACCAGCACGCTGTTGTTTGGCACGACTATCTGTTCCTGTTTGGTAGGAATGGGCGGGTTCTTGTACTGGCGCAGGGCTTTTTGGATTTGCTGCTTGACCTCCAGCAGAGCGGCTTCCAATGTAGGGGTCTGCACTTCAATTTTTGGAAAGTCGGGAACATGGGCGGTGCAGCCGTCCGGGGATAAGGTGCAGAGTACAGGGTAGGGCCGGCTATCTACGGAAATACTGTACTGCATCCCGAACATATCATCCATTTTGTCCATCTCATGGCGCTTGTGTTCGTCCATGCTGTGGACGTATGTGTCCATTGTGAACGCCACCGAGTAGTGACCGAGGATGGCTGACAGGGTCTTGTAGTCCATGCCGCGCTCCAGCGCACGGGTGGCAAAGGTGTGGCGCAGGGCGTGGAAGGTAAAGTGCCCGATGTCGGCATCCTTCAACAGTCGGTCATAGTAATCCTTGAAAGTTTTCTGCTCAAAGTAGTGTCCAAACTCGTTGGTGACGATGAATCCCTCGTCGGTGTACTTATCCCCTGCCCGAATCTTGTCCTGCGCCTGCTGCTGTTTCCAACGGGTAAGCTCGTCTGCCATTGTGCGGGTCAGTGGAATCGTGCGGCGGGAGTTTTTCGTTTTAGGTGTGCCGAATACGATTTCAGTTTTGTTTTCGCCGTCGTGTGCTTCGTATTTGGCAAGGCGGTTGATGGTACGGCGGACATGAAGCTGGGCAGTGGAAAAGTCGATGTCCTCCCACTTTAATGCCAGCAATTCCCCCATCCGCAGCCCAGTACACAAGTCCAGCCGGATGAACACTCCATACCGGTGGCGGTAGCTGGCTTGCACCAGCGCCCGCTGCTGATCGTTGGTAAATACGCTGATTTCGGGCTTTTCTCCGCCGGGCAGGGTCACGGCATCGCAGGGATTATAGACAAGTAGATGCTCTTTTACAGCTTGCTGTAGGCACTTATGCAGTGCCATGTGGTAGTTGCGAAGCGTCTTGGGCGACAGCCCTTCCTCGCGGAATTTGTAGTTGTAAAACTCCTGCAAGGTGTGTGGCTCTAACTTTTTCAGCAGGATTTTCCCCAACACACAAAAATGCTTGTTCAAGTAGCTGCGGTAGCTGGCGTAAGTAGATTGCTTGACGGCGTCCTTCATATAGGTGTCCAGCCAGTATTCATACCACTCTCCCAGTGTCACCGACATCGGATCGCGCCAGCCCTGTGCGCGGACTTCGTGGGCTTGCTGCTGCAGGATTGCGATTGCCTCTTGCCGGGTGTTGCAGCAGGTGGATGTACGCTTGGGCTTGCCTGTCTTGTAGTCGATTCCGGCTGACAGGCGAACCTCCCACCGCCCGTCTGTGCGACGACGGATGTTGCCCTCGTTGTGCCCACGGCGATGGGCTTTTTTAGATGTGTCTTTCACGCTGCATCGTCTCCTTTCGTGACACAAAGACTACCACAGGTACTTGGAGAAAGCTATTCATCAGACCCGACAATCTTCGGGTTCTCGTTTTGGGCTTTATTGACCTTTTGCTGCTCCAACCAATCCAGCAGTTCCTCCCGCCGCACCAGCAGTCGGTTTCCAATGTGGAACGCAGGAAAAGTCGCGTCGTGAAATATCCGATAGGTGGTCGAGCGTGAGATACCGAAGTAAGTTTGCACTTCCTTGGGGCTGACAACATTGGGCAAATTTTGAAATTCCGTGTTCATGGGTTCCTCCTATGCAGATAAAATTAAAAGTTCTTCACTATATAGCCGCTGAGAACGGCGAAAATTACGAGGCTTTTTTAAACTGTTTAGAAAAAGTTCAAAATTTTTGAAAAAGCACCTCTACTATATAGCCGCTGAGAAACGGTCAAATATGTCGCAAAGAAAAAATATTTAAAAGATTTCGCATCTGACTAAATGCCCGAATGCACTTCAAAACCAGCATATCACCCATTGTGCTAAAAACCCTTGCACTTTTACAAAATATCTAAATCCATTTTAACAAACAATGGGGCAAAAACCCTGCCACATTACTCAAAATAAAACAGGCAAGCCGCAGATTAAAACGGCTTGCCTGTAGAATGACGATGCTGACGGTGATGACGATGTTTTTGATATACCCCTTTACCCTATCCCACGAACACCGTCATCATCGTCATCACCGTCACACTTATAGCGAAATGACGCTTGCAGTTTACTACTGCTCGAAACAAAAACAATGATACTACGAGAAACACAAAATCAGAATGACGCAGATGACGCTAATGACGCTGAATCTGGGATATGGTATAGGGATATCCTCAAAACAGCGTCATTAGCGTCATCTGCGTCACTATCGTCACACAAGAGCAGCGAGGGGGTCTGGGGAACACCCCAGAAATGCGTTTGTGGATATCCAAACGCTATGCTAGCAAAACATATTCTCTCCCAAGGCGTGAGCAATCAAACTGGACACCAATACAAATTCGTATATATTTCAGAGTGAATCACTTCTGATTCATCCAAAAATCTTGACTCGAAAAAGTGAATCCGTTCTGATTCATTTCCTGCGGCAGCCAGCCAAAAATTACAATTGCATCACGAAAATTACAATACGCAGATTCCACGGCACGCTATACTGGATACAGAATTCATTCGCGAGAGGGAGGAAAACTGTATGCGTGCAAAATTGAGCAACTTACAAAGCATCCCGCAGGTGGTTGCGGAGATGACGCTGGATGAAAAATTGGATATGGTGGGGTGCTACCGCGCCTGCCACACACGACCTATCCCGGATATGGATGTGCCCGCCATCTATCTGATGGACGGCGCGACCGGGCTGAATGGCACCCATGTGGTGCTGGACTACTTAACAGACCCCTGCCGTGCCGATGACCCGCGTACGGCGTATGCCACGCCGGAAATGGTGGCACTGAACCGCGTTGATCTCAACGAGGCCGCGGCAAAGTACAAGGGCGATGCACTGATGACCGACCTTGTGGAGCAGGCGGCAAAATACCGTCCGGGTGGTCGGCAGCATATCAGCTTCCCGTCAGGCATCAACATCGGCGCGTCGTTTGACCCGATCACAGCCGAGACCATCGGCCGCGCGGTCGGACAGGAATTGCGTGACGTCGGGGTGGATGTCTGCTTTGGTCCCAATGTGGATGTTGCCCGCGACCCGCTGGGCGGCCGTAACTATGAAATGTACGGCGAGGACCCGGAGTTGGTGGCTCAGACCGCGGCAGCCTTTGTACGCGGTATGCAGAGCGCCGGCATTGCGGCCTGTGCCAAGCATTTCCTCGCAAACAACCAGGAATCGAACCGCAACACAACAAGCTCTAACCTTTCAAAACGGGTTATGATGGAACTGTATGCCCGTGGGTTTGAGGCAGCCATCGAGGATGGTCACGTCCTGTGTATCATGAGCGCCTACAATGCCGTGAACGGAGAGTTCACCTCGTATAGCAAAAAGCTGCTGACAGATTTGCTGCGCGGGGAACTGCACTTCGACGGCGCCATTGTCAGCGACTGGGGCGCAGCCGGACAGAACAAGGAAGGTACGCTGGCGGCGGGTATGGATTTGATTCAGCCCGGTCCAAACGATATGACCGCCTGCAAACAGGCGGTGCAGGAGGGGCGGCTTTCCGAGGAAGTTCTGAACGACCGCGTGACCCATATCCTGCAGCTTATCGTGGAGATCAAACAAAATCAACGCCGCATCCCCGCGCAGTATGACGCCGATGCACTGCTGCAAACCGCCTGCAGGACCATTGAAGACGGCGCGGTGCTATTGAAAAACGAGAATGGCGTCCTACCGCTGGCCGAGACCCAGCGTGTTGTGTTCTGGGGGGTGCGCAGCCGCGACACACTGGAGTATGGCAGCGGCTCCACGGCGGTGGAGACGGCCCTGCACAGCAATGTGCTGGACGAATACCGCAAACTGCGCGGCGCGGCGGCCTTTGAGGAATGGACCGATGCCGACACGCTGGTGTACACGGCGGCTGCCCCGGCTGGGGAAAATGTGGACCGCGAAAGCATGGCGGTAGAGGAACAAGACCGCACCCGCATGACCGAGGTGCTGAAGCAGGCAAAGCAGAAAGGCATGAAAACCGTCGTGCTGTTGAATATTTCCGGGCCGGTAGAGATGGCGGACTGGCTGCCTTACGCGGATGCAGTGCTTTGCATCTTCATTCCCGGCTGCATGGGCGGCGTGGCAGCGGCACGTCTGCTGACGGGGCTGGCCGAGCCGGGAGGCCGCCTGCCGGTGACGTTCCCGATTCGTTACGAGGACACGCCCGCCTACCCAAACTTCCCCGGTGAGGGCAACGATGCCTACTACGGTGAGGGCGTGTTTGTGGGCTACCGCAGCTATGCAAAGCGCAAGTTAGCTGTGCAGTATCCGTTCGGATGCGGCTTGAGCTACACAGATTTTTCTGTGGAATTGTGTGAAAATGACTTCCGCTGGGATATGCGCACACAGGAGACACTGAATGTGCCTGTGCGGGTAAAAAACGTCGGCAGCCGCCCCGGCAGCGAGGTCGTACAGCTTTATACCCGCGAGGAAAAGCCCCATATGCTGCGCCCCGACCGCACACTGGTGGGGTATGCCAAGGTGCGCCTTGCCCCCGGTGAGGAAACAGTTGTGAATGTATCGGTCAGCAAAAAGGCATTGCGCTGCTATGACGCACGAATGGATAAGTGGGTGCAGCCTATCGGGGCGCACACGCTGTATCTGGCATTGTCGGCGGAGAACATTTTGGCACAAGCCCCGCTGATGATAGAGGGTAAGAACCCCTATCCCTTGAACGGTGAAAGCACAATTGGGGAAATTCTTGAAAATCCGCGCGCAAAAGAAATCGTAAATCAATTCACGAACGGTATGTTCGATATGATACCGAAAGAAACACTGGACTTCATGGTGTACCGCAAGCTGAATGATATTCTGTCGGTGGGCATGATTCAAGTCATCCCCGACACAGTAAAACTGAGTGCAATTCTGCAGGGGCTGTATGACCGGCTTGCAGAACTATAAAGGAGGAAACAAGATGGGCTTTCCGAAGAATTTTCTCTGGGGTGCGGCCAGTGCTGCTTACCAGATTGAGGGTGCCTACAATGAGGACGGCAAGGTTCCCGGTATCTGGGATGCTTTGAGCGAGGGGCACGTCAAGCACGGCGAGAACGGTAATATCGCCTGTGATCACTACCACCGCTACAAGGAGGATGTAGCGCTGCTGAAAAAGCTGGGCGTCAAGGTGTATCGCTTTTCCGTCAGCTGGCCGCGCGTGATGTCCGGTCCAGACACGGTCAACCCCAAGGGTCTTGCCTTTTACAGCGACTTGGTGGACGAACTGAAAGCAGCGGGCATTGAGCCGATGGTGACGATTTTCCACTGGAATTTGCCCATGTGGGCGCACGAAAAAGGCGGCTGGTACAATGCGGAAATCAGTGATGATTTCGCCAACTACGCCCGCGTAGTGGCGGATGCCTTGTCCGACCGGGTGCGGTTCTGGTTCACCGTCAATGAGCCGACGACCTTCATCGGCAACGGCTACTTTACGGGGGCGCACGCGCCGTTTGAAAGCCTGATGCAGGAGCAGCCCGCCGTGATGATGAACAAGCTGGCGGCGCTGACAAAAAATGTGCTGCTGGCCCACGGCAAGGCGGTTCGCGTGCTGCGCAGCCGCGCCAAGCTGGCCCCGAAAATCGGTATGGCGCTGAACGGCAGTGTCTACCTGCCGGAAAACGAATCGCCGGATGCCATAGAAAAAGCCCGCACCCAGATGTTTCCGGAGCAGGCATTCTTCTCGCATTTCAACTGGTGGGCAGACCCGGCCGTTCTCGGCTGTGTCCCGGCGGGTCTGCAGCCTTTCTTCACGGCGGAGGAACTGAAGGTCATCTGCCAGCCGCTGGACTTCTTCGGCTTTAACTGCTACAATGCCTCCAACTATGAGGAGTACATGGGTCCCAACCCCGCCGTTGTGCCGGGTATGCCCCGCACGGCAATGGACTGGCCCATTACGCCGGATGCTCTGTACTGGGCGGCACGTTTCTTGACGGAGCGCTACCATCTGCCCATTATCGTCACGGAAAACGGTATGGCAAACATAGACTTCGTCATGAGCGATGGCGCAGTGCATGACCCCCAGCGCATCGACTTTGTCAAGCGCTATTTGGCAGGTTTACAGCGTGCCGTGGACGAGAACATCCCGGTGAAAGGGTATCTCTACTGGTCCATCATGGACAACTTTGAATGGGCGGAGGGCTACGATAAGCGCTTTGGTCTTGTGTATGTAGACTATCAGACCCAACAGCGCATCCCGAAGGATTCGTTCTACTGGTATGCGGATGTAATTAAAAACAACAGAATATCATGATTCGGTATGGTGTTGCCTGCGATATTGCATCGGGGTAACACCATATTCTTTTTTGAATACGTTCTGAAAATAGCTCTGGCTCGAAAAGCAGAGGTAGCTGCTGATTTCGGCCAACGTCATATCAGTATAATACAAAAGGCTTTTGGCTTCTTCCAGCCGACATTCCGCAATATAATTGCCCAATGTCTGACCGGTTTCTTTCTTAAAGAGATTCCCGGTGTAGGACACACTGCGCCCGATAGAGGCAGCCACATCGTCAAGGCTCAAAGGGGTGTTCACATGATTGCGGATGTAGGACATACAGGTATATACCTCGCGACTGATACCCGCAGGCAGGCGCAGTTCTCCGAGGCGGCGGCAGAAATCCAATGCAGCGCTTAATTGTAAACGATCAATTTCCGGCACTGTCGCGGCGCGCTCACAGTCCAGCACATAGCTGTCTATCAGCTGGTAGGTTAGTTCGACGTCCATTCCGGCAGGGATGGCGGACATCATACCGATTTTAGTAATGCAACCGATGAAAATGTTTTTTGCCTGCCGCAACGGGGTATCAGCCATTGTGCCGTGACCCAGCCGGGCTGAACTATCCTGCATCAGAAAAGCCATTAACCTCTCCGGGTCGCCCTGCCGAATCAAATCGTAAAACCTCAGTTCCCACTGGTAGCTGTTGTGGAATTTCTCATTTTCCTTGCGCTCCAGCAGGTTCTCGACGGCATCGCGGCCAACAGTAAAGCTGTCGCGGTCGTTCGTCAAATCAAAGTAGACGGACGGGTCAAGGATTTCACCGTCCATGCAGTAGTAGAGATATGCGGCCTTGTCGAAAAATTCCAGCAGACTCAGATTTGGTGCGGCCTCCAGAATTGTATCGGCTGCGTGGCGCTGCGCAGCCGGGATTCGATTTTCTGCCATAAAGGCATCCACAAGGCTTTCATTGAGCCTTGCGTTATAGACAGGGCCGATAACAATCCGCCAGCCGCCCTTGATCCGGATGGAAGCATAGCCTGCATGGCTGGGGGTGGTGCAGATGTCCAGCGTCCGTGCAGGGTCACGGCCAGCAAACAGTGCAGCTGTGTTGCGCTGCGGCTCCTCCGGGTACTGCAGGTGACAGGTATCTCGTTTGTCGTATAGGGAAAATGCGATCCCCTCGGCCCGGAAAAACAACATACAGAGATTGGTGATGCGGATATAGCGTGCGGTATCCACGGAGCAGACCTCCCACAGATTGATAATTTGATTTTACAATATCAAATCAAATAATGCAATATGCACGGAGCGGCAGATGCTATACTAAATTCAGAAACACGGGAAGAGTTCCCGAAAAACAGGAGGAAGACAATATGGCATTTGGTAAAAAAGTGCGCCCCACTGTGGATAAGGACGGCGCAGCGCTCGTAATGCGCAAGCGCGACTATCTTGCGGACTTCTCCGGCCAGTTGGGTCTGGGCCTTATGGCAAACCTTGTAGGTCAGCTGCAATACTTCTACACCGATAAAGTCGGGCTTGCAGTCGGCTCCGTGGGTGTGGTCATGGTCATCGCCAAGGTCGTGGATGCGCTGACGGACATCTGGTTCGGCAATATCATCGATCACTCCAAGGGCGGCAATATGAAGTATTACAAGTGGATGCTTCGTATGGCGGTCCCGGCCGCGGTTATCACGGTAATGATGTTCACGGTTCCCATCGAAGCCGGTCAGCTTCCGGCTGTCGCTTACGTACTGGTGACAAACCTGCTGATTACGGCGGTCATCTACACAATGATTGCTACACCCTTTGCGGCAACCATGATCGTGCGCACCAGGAGCCAGCAGGAGCGCGGCAACATGGGCATTCTGCGTGCGGTCGGCAGCTATGCTTCCGGCATGGTCATTGCCATCGCAACGATTCCCGTCACGAATATGCTGGGCGGCACGCAGGCGGCGTGGATCAAGTACGGCGCGGTCATTGCACTGATCGTTCTGCTGAGCTTGCTCATCTGCTACGCCAACGGCAGCAAGGCTATGCGTAAAGCGGTCGAGGATGACACCGCAGCAGCAGAGCCGGAGGAAGAACCCGTTGAATTTCTTACGGCAGTCAAGTGCCTGTTCGGCAACAAATACTGGGTCATCGTGCTGCTGTTCAACTTGATTACAGCGGTTTCCTCGGCCATCGCCGCGTCGTCCGGCGCCTACTACTGCAAGTGGATTTTCGGCAATGATAATCTGGTAGCCATTGCCGGTTCGGCCGGTCTGCTCTCCACGTTTTTAGGCTTCGCACTGTCCAACCCCATCATCAAAAAGCTGGGCGTAAAGGGAACCATCAATCTGGGTCTGCTGGGGTACGCAGCTTCCTGCGCAGTGCGCTGCTTTGTGCCGACCAATCTGGCAGCGTACATCGGCTCCGGTCTGGTAGGAAGCTTTTTACAGATCCCTTTGATGTGCCTGTACGGCGTTCTGTTGGCAATGGCGGTCGATTACAATGAGTACAAATATGATAAAAAGTTGGTGGCCGTCTCTTCCGGTGCGATTGGCTTCGGCAACAAGGTCGGCGGCGGTCTGGGTGCGCTGGTTCTGGCACTGTTCCTGATGATTGGCTCCTACGATTCCACCCTAAGCGCGGCCACAACCTCGATGCGCTATGCTATCTACGCATTTTCCAACTATCTGCCCATCGTACTGAATGTGGGCATGTTCTTGATTTTCCGCGGCTTCGATCTGGAGGAAAAACTTCCCGCCATGCGTGCGGAAGTTGCCAAGCGGCATACACAAAAGCCGGAGGAATAAGATCATGAAATTCACGATTCCCGCAAATGCACCTGCAAAGCCGTTCCATAAGCACTGGCAGTTCTGCGTCGGCAGCGGTCATGCAGCCATGGCAATGCGCACCGATTACTGTGAGCAGCTCAAGCAGATCCATGACGAACTGGGTATTGAACGGGTGCGTTTCCACGGTATTTTCAGCGATGATATGCATACCTATGACACCATGTCCACGGTCATGCCGATGCCCGGCTCCGAGCAGGTGCCGTTCTATGAGAATAGCTTCCGCCTGCCGGGACTGGTCTATGACAATGTGCTGAAAGCCGGCATGAAGCCCTTTGTGGAGTTGAGCTTCATGCCCAGCCCGATGGCCAAGCGCCCGACACGCGGCACCTTTTACTGGAAACCATGCATTGCCCCGCCGAAGGATGAGGCACAGTGGCAGGCGTATATTCAGAAATTTGTCCGTTTTCTGCTGAACCGCTACGGCAAAGAGGAAGTGGAAACATGGTTCTTTGAGGTCTGGAACGAGCCGGACTTGAAAACTCCGTTCTTTGACGGCACGCAAGAGGACTATTTCCGTCTGTATGAAATCACCGCCAAGGCTGTCAAAGCAGTGGATGATAAACTGAAGGTCGGCGGTCCCGCCACCAGCAACAGCAAGTGGGTCGCGGCGTTCGTGGACTACTGCAAGGCCCATGATGCGCCGGTGGACTTCATCACGACCCATCAGTATGCAGGAGATCCCATCAGCGAGGTGTGTGACCAGAAAGACGCGGATCACATGAAGGACACTGCGGAGATTCAAGCGGAATACAAGGTCGATTTTGCCCAGCTGTTTGCCGGCTTAAAGCCGGAGGATGGCTTGCTGCCAATGTTCCGCCGCACGATGCCCGACAACACCGAGACGGATGACCTGAATCGCGATCTGCTGCGCGATGCCGCCGAGCAGGTACAGAAGCAGGCTGACGGTTTGCCGGTATACTATACCGAATGGAACGGCTGCGCAACCTTTGGCGCGCCCGGTAACGATACCCGTAAGGTAGCCGCCTACGATGTGCGCGCGGCTCTCAGTGCTGAGGATTTCATCGACGGATCCAGCATCTGGTGCTTCAGCGATATTTTTGAGGAAATTCATCCCTTCCCGGAGGAATTTCACGGTGGGTATGGTCTTGTGACCCAGCACGGTATCGCAAAACCGCTTTTCCACGCACTGCGCCTGCTGGGGCAGGCCGGGGATAAACGGCTGGAGCTGCCCGGCGCACTGGACGGCGAGGTGAGTGTGGCAGCGTTCCGCGATGCTGCCGACACACAGCTTACCGTGCTGGCTACCAAACAGAACCTGCACCACTTTGCAGGGCAAAGCACCCCGGCCACCCCGGTGGAAATCGAGGTCGAACTGGACGCAAAGCCGCAGAGCGTGCAGCTTTGCCGCATCGACGAGGAACACGGCAACCCGCTGAAGTGCTGGCAGGCAATGGGTGAGCCGGAGGACATGACCCCGGCGCAGGTACAGCAGGTCATTGAGGAAAGTGCAGTGGACTACGCCCCGGCTCCGTATGAATATGCGGACGGCAAACTCACCGTAAAGACAGAGCTTGTCACCAACGATTTGGCTTTTATCCGCATTGTAAAATAAAACTGCGGGGTGCATCCAATCGATGCACCCCGTTTTGCGTAAGAGGGAGTTATTATGATATTGGATTTTAACGCCGATTGGCGCTTTTACAAGGCAGATGGAAGCTGCCGCACCGTGCATCTGCCCCATGATGCCATGCTGGAGGAACCCCGGCAGGAAAACTGCCAAAACGGCAAGGACTGCGGCTATTTTCCGGGCGGGAAATATGCCTATGAAAAGACGTTCTCTCTGCCGGGGGAGCACCTGAATGAGGCACTGACATTTTTGTTTGAGGGCGTGTATCAGAATGCAGTCGTTTATCTGAACGGCGAAAAAATTGCCGAACACCGTTACGGCTATACGGAATTTACCGCCGATGCCACCGGAAAAGTGCGTGCCGGGGAAAACACCCTGCGCGTCACGGTGGATAACAGTCTGGAACCCAACTGCCGCTGGTACACGGGCAGCGGCATCTACCGCCCTGTGCATCTGATGGTAAAGCCGAAAGACGGCGTGCGCCCGGTAAAGATCCGCACGGTGTCGATTGCTCCCGCCGTGGTCGAGGTGCAGACCGAAACCGAACACGCGGCGGTGGAAATTTGGGATGGTGCGCAGTGCGTGGCAAAGGGTGCGCCGGGGGTCATCGAGATCCCGCAGGCTAAGCTGTGGGATGCCGAACACCCGAACCTGTACACCTGCGTGGTCAAAACCGAAAACGATGAGGAATCCGTCCCGTTCGGCATCCGCACACTGACATGGAGCGCAAAAACAGGTCTGTGCGTCAACGGCAAGGCGGTCAAGCTGCGCGGTGGGTGCATCCACCACGACAATGGCATTTTGGGCGCCTGCGGCTTTGCCGATGCCGAGGAACGCCGCATCCGCATTATGAAAAAGGCGGGTTACAACGCCGTGCGCTGCGCCCATAACCCGGCAAGCCGCGCCCTGCTGGATGCCTGTGACCGCCTTGGTATGTATGTGATGGACGAAGCCTTTGACGGCTGGTACACACCCAAGACCTACCATGATTATTCCCGCATTTTTGCCGAAAACTGGCAGGATGATTTGACCACTATGATTGCCAAGGATTACAGCCATCCCAGCGTGATTCTGTATTCCATCGGCAACGAGGTGTCGGAAACGGCCTTCCCGCAGGGTGTGGAGACCGCCGACAAGCTGACCCGATTTGTTCACGCGCTGGATGATACCCGCCCCGTGACAGCGGGCATCAATGTGCTGCTGAACGTCTACGCACAGAAAGGCATTGGCGTGTATAAAGAAAGCGGCCCCTACAAGCCGGAGCCGCTGCCACCCAAGCAGCCGGAGGAGAAAAAGAAAGAGTTGGGTTCTGCGTTCTTCAACATGGTCACGCAGAATCTCGGTCCGCTGATGTTTTACATGAGCAAGGGCAAAAAAGGCGACGTTGCCTGCCGCGATGTGGCGGAAAAGCTGGATGTTCTCGGCTTGAATTATGCGGCTTCCCGCTATGAGGACGACTGCAAAAACTATCCGAATCGCTTGATGGTGGGCAGCGAGACGATTATTGGCGAGCTGCCGTACAACTGGGCGCAGGTGCAAAAGCATACAGCGCTGATTGGCGATTTTGCATGGGCGGCCATTGATTATCTGGGCGAAGCGGGCATCGGTCAGATGATTCCGCAGGATACGCCGGGTCTGCCGATTGCGGCGGGCAGCGGTGCGATTGATTTAACGGGAAACATTACAGCGGAAAGTTATTTCCAGCAGGCGGTGTGGAGCCTGCGCAAAGCACCTTACTTGGGTGTGCGCCCGGTCAACTGGAACGGCAGAAAAATGACGGGCAGCGCGTGGCGTATGACGAACGCCGTGGAAAGCTGGACGTGGCCTGGATATGAGGGGCAGAAAGCCACGGTGGAAGTGTACAGCGACGCAGAATTTGTGGCGCTGTACTGCAATGATAAGCCGGTTGGCAAAAAGCGCACAAAGAAATTCCGCGCGATTTTCAAGCTGCCCTACCGACCCGGCACACTGAAAGCCGTGGCACTGGATAAAAGCGGAAACGCCCTTGGAGAAACCACACTGCAAACAGCGGGACAGAAAACCCGGCTGCACCTCGTCCCGGAGAAAACGACCTTGCGTGCAGACGGTCAGTCACTCTGTTTTATTCCCATCACGCTGACCGATGCGGCAGGCATCTGGAAACCGTGCGCCAACGCAAAGGTTCATCTGGAAATCGAAGGACCGGCTGCCTTACAGGCCCTCGGCAGTGCTGCAACACAGACGGATGAAACCTACCTCGGCAGCAGCCACACCACATGGCTCGGACGCGCTTTGGCTGTCATTCGTGCCGGAACCGAGCCGGGCAAGGTGCGCGTCACGGTCACGGCAGAAGGGTACGAGCCGCAATATGTGGATCTGACGGTGGAGTAAGAAAGACGGACTTTAATGCTGAAATTGTACGCTTTAACAACAGAATACAAACGCGAACCGCTGGGTTTGGACGAGGTGCAGCCCCGCTTTGGCTGGAAGCTGGACAGCGACCGTCAAAACACCCTGCAAACTGCCTACCGCCTGCAGCTATCCTGCGGCGGTGAATCTGTCTGGGATTCCGGCACGGTGGCGAGTGTGCAGAGCATTTTGATCGAGTACCTTGGCCCCAATCTGACCCCGCGCACCGAGTACGACTGGACGGTTACGGTATGGGACAACCACGGCGAAACCGCCGAGGGCACAAGCCGGTTTGAAACAGGCTTGCTGAACGGCAGCGCGTTTGAGGGCAAGGCGCAGTGGATCACCCACGCGCCGGACAAAGCCAGCCCCGTCAGCCCGGTGCTGTATAAGGACTTTGTCGTGCAGGGCAATGTCAAAAAAGCGCGTCTCTACGTAACCGCCTTGGGTATGTATGAGGCGGAGATCAACGGCGAGCCTGTGGATGACACTTATTTCCACCCCGGCTGGACGAACTACCGCAAGCGCCTGCAGTACCAGACCTACGCCGTAACGCTGCACAGCGGCAAAAACCGCTTGGCGCTGACGCTGGCAAACGGCTGGTACAAGGGCAAGCTCGGCTTTATGCCGCAGCCCAACCACTACGGCGACACCACCGCCACACTGGCGGCGCTTTGCATCACCTATGAGGACGGGCATGAGGAATGGCTCGGCACTGACGAAAGCTGGTTCTGCACGACCGGTGCGGTGCAGGCTGCGGAAATTTACGATGGCGAAACGCAGGACTTTACGGCAGACCCCGCCGCACCGCAGCCCGCCAGACTGTTTGACTACGGCTTTGACACCCTCATCGGGCAGGAGAACGAACCGGTCCGCTGCCTGCAAAGGCTGCCTGTTGTCAAGGAATTTACTGCTCCCAACGGTGGCCACCTCTTTGACTTTGGGCAGAACCTGACCGGCTGGGTCGAGGTGAAAATTTACGGTGACAAGGGGCAGAAACTTACCCTGCGCCACGCCGAAGCGCTGGACGAAAACGGCAACTTCTACACCGAAAACCTCAGCTGGGCGAAGGCGACCGACACCTATATTTTGAGCGGCGGCAAGCAAACGCTGCACCCTCATTTTACATGGCACGGCTTCCGCTATATTTGCGTGGAGGGGCTGCAATACGGGCAGAACGTGCAGTTTACGGCGTGCCATCTCTCGACGGATTTGGCACAGACCGGTCATTTTACCTGCTCTGACAAGCGGGTGAACCGGTTGCAGCAGAACATCCAGTGGAGCCAGCGGGATAACTTTTTGGATATCCCCACCGACTGTCCGCAGCGCAGCGAGCGTTTGGGCTGGACAGGTGATGTGACGGCGTTCTGCCCCACGGCGGCGTTCAATGAGAACATTATGCCGTTTATGACCAAGTGGCTTCGTGACTTGGCCAGTGAACTGGGTCCCGATGTCAGTATGCCGCAGGTCGTGCCGAACATTCTGGGCAACCAGCAGGACGGCGCGGCGTTCTGGGGCGATGTGGTGACCGTGCTGCCGTGGACACTCTACCGCGCCTACGGCGACAAGCGCATTCTGCAGCACAGCTACGACAGCATGAAGCACTGGGTCGAGTTTATCGAGAGCCAGTGCGGCGAAAACGGGCTGTGGCAGACGGGCTTCCAGTACGGCGACTGGCTGGGGCTGGACGCCGAGGCAAATGCCTTGTGTGATGAGCGCAAGGGCGCGACGGATGACTACTTTACCGCCAATGTCTGCTTTGCGTGGAGTTTGCAGATCCTTGCGGATACCGCCGCCGTTTTGCAGTACACCGAGGACGCGCGCCGCTGGAGCCGCCGCCGTGAGGAGCTTGTGCGGGCATTCCGCACCGAGTATGTGACCCCCACCGGGCGTCTTGTCAGCGAAACGCAGACCGCCCTGATCCTGGCGCTGCACTTTGACATGGTGCCGGACGAGTTCCGCCCGCGCCTTTTGGACGCGCTGGAAAAGAACATCGGTGCGCATAAAACGCATCTGCTGACCGGGTTTATCGGCACGCCGTTTGCCTGCCTGACCCTGTCCGAAAACGGCAGGCACGACCTTGCCGGCAGGCTACTTTTGCAGGAGGACGATCCCAGCTGGCTGTATGAGGTCAAGATGGGTGCCACCACCATCTGGGAGCGCTGGAATTCCATCCGCCCGGACGGCAGCTTCAACCCCGCCAACATGAACAGCCTGAACCACTACGCCTATGGCTCGATCGGCAACTGGCTGTACACCAAGCTGTGCGGGCTTGAAATCCTGGAGCCCGGTTACAAGAAGTTTGCCCTGCGCCCGCAGTTTATCAAGGGCATCACCCACGCCGAGCTGACCTACGAGAGTGTCTACGGTAAAATTGCCATTGCGTGGCGGTGCGAGGGCGGCAAGATCACGGTGGATGCCACGATACCCGCCAACACCACCGCCGAGCTGACTCTGCCCGAACAGACCGAAATGCTGACCTTGGGCAGCGGCAGCTATCGCTATGAGTATGCCACCGAAACCAGCTTGGAAATAGACCGCTATTCGTTGGAAACCCCGCTGCATATCACTTTGGAGCATCCGGTGGCGCAGGCGATTTTCCGGCAGTACGCGCCGGAATTTCTGGAAAATCCGATGTTGGAGTATGTGAAAGACGAGCCTATTACAGCCCTGCTTGCCTACGGAGAATCCATGCGCCCGCTGTTTGAGCAGGTGCTGACCGCCATGAACCAAGCTGATAAGCGGTGAGTCTGTATAAATTATACTACGCCCAACATGAAAACTGCAATCGCAAGTTGTACTCTCCGGTGTTAAGTTGTACGAATCGCAGCAAAACCACAGTGGGAAAAATCCTACTTTTTGTGCTTTACGGATAGGATACGTTAGTATCTTAGTATTTTATTTATTTAGTATTTATTTGTGTTGGATTTACCTGTACAGGGAAATCCAGTCTAGGTAAAAGCCTTTGTGGTAAAATAAAAAATCCCCGGAAAGCGGGGAATTTGGGGCGGTATTTGGCTGGACAGGCACCGTGCCGATGCGGTGCGAACGCGCCCAAACAAGGGCGTTTCTCGCGGTGACAGGGGCGGTGCGCGGGGATTGCGTGGAGCAGTGCTTGCGTACAACTTCTTGCTGGAGAATAAAACTTATATACTGGTTCATAGGGCTTTTCACTTGCGAGAACCCTGCGATGTAGGTATCTGCATTTCTCAATGATACCAAAGCTGCGCATTTATTTGAGCGATACTGACGAGAATCCGTCTCACAGATTTGCCCCCAAAACTGCCCCCAAAAGGGTTTGGAACGGGTCAGCACCATATAGCACTTTTTTGTACACATGGGACAAAAACCATTTTGAGCCATGGTATGCAATACCACCAAGCCCAACAAAACCGCACTGTAACGCACAAATTTTAGATTTCTCATAACCCGGAGGTCGCAGGTTCAAGTCCTGTCCCCGCAACCAACAGGCTGTGACAAAAAAGATGTCACAGCCTTTTTTCTTTGTTGTAACGCCAAAAAATGGCGATTTCGACGTCCTGTTTTCAAGGTCGTATTTTATAAGGCTGTCCAACCGTTACACTGCGGTTGGGCTTTTTTGTTGCCGTTTTTCCACAGCGGTGCGCCCGCATTGTGGAAAAAATGAGCGCATTTGTAGATAAATCTCAAAAAGATTCGGTCGTTTTCAAAAAGTTTTCAATCCCGGCTGTCGGTTTTCCACACCGATAGCCGGGATTTTTGCGTTTTTTGAAGAAAAAAGCGAAAGTTTACAATTTGTTAATGATCGGGAGCGGATTGATGGCTAGGAAAAGCCCTATCTCCCCTGTTTGAGGGCAAATTCTCTGGCAGTTTTCAGTTTGTTTTCAAGGTTTCCATTTTATACCTATTTACAATAAGGAGGATTTTCACTATGAGCATCATTATCGGCATCGACCACGGCTATTACGCTATCAAAACAGCCCACTGCTCGTTCCCGGCAGGGCTTACCAGTTACGGAGAAC
>OIKU01000087.1_pt1 | contig 18726 bp, 18 predicted proteins | sample 1584231 | NCBI WGS metagenome assembly OIKU01 (sample SAMN02674693, study PRJEB24791) | human gut metagenome, SKBSTL018 | isolation source: stool | host: Homo sapiens | place: USA
CCGCCGTAACCGGCATGGGGATATTCACGGCCCCAGAACCGCATTTCATGCTGCACTGCACAAAATGTTCTCTCCGGCAGACCCTTTCCGTCAATCAGACCAACTGCCACCGCAACTGTCATGACCGTATCATCGGTGAAGTGCGATTTCTCGCTCAGCAGCGGAAAATCCTTGTGCTTGTAATTGTTGTGGTCAAATTCATAGGGACTGCCCACGATGTCACCCAAGATTGCTCCTAACATGGCTGTTTCCTCCCTTACCTATGATGCCGCTTCTGGAAATCAGCTTCGATTTGTTCTTTCCACTCTGCGCCGATGGATGCCGGGCAGGCTGCCTGCCGCATCCGGCAGACCGTTTCGCTGACCACATGGTAATTGACTGCCACGCCCTGCGCATCATTCTCGAACCGCACCGCCCGGTCTGCCCCGATGCCGAAGCGAGCGGCCTCCTGCACGGCGTCCATGTTAGCACCAAGGAACAGAAATTCCCAGCCGTACCGTTCTTTTTCCCGCTCGATCATCCGGCGAATCTTCTCGTAGCCAAACCGCTTGCTGGCGTTTTCCAGCCCATCGGTGGTGATGACAAAGATGACCTTTTCGGCACGCTCGTCCTCCGGCAGATGGCGCTGGATGTTTACCATCTTCTCCACGCCGTAACCGATGGCATCCAGCAGCGCCGTACAGCCCCGGACGTAGTAGTCCTTTTCGGTCAGCGGCGCAACGGCGTGCAGCGGAAAGCGGTCGTGCAGCAACTGCACCTCGTGGTCAAACAGGATGGTGGTCACGTTGGCTTCGCCTTTCTGCTCCTTCTGCCGGGTCAGCATGGCGTTGAACCCGCCGATGGTGTCCGGTTCCAGCCCACCCATGGAGCCGCTGCGGTCCAGAATGAAAACAAGCTCGGTAAGATTTTTCTTCATAATAAATGCCCTCCGTTTTTTGTGGTGTTCTGTCTTTCTGACAAGAGGATACCACAAACCGGAGGGCAAAAGGTCAACGGGCAGGCGACAAATCACGCACCCAGCTGTTCCTGATCGTATTCAAACAATAGCGTATTGACCTGATTGATGTTATAGATTTTGTGTTCCAGACAGTACCGCACGATCCAATCCCGCTTGGAGCCATCGGAGAAGGCATAGCCTGCGCTTTTAAGCAGGTCGATGGTCTCATCCTCCGACAGATGCAGCCCCACCGCAAAGGCAAGCACGGTCTTCTTTTTGGGGTTGTAGTCCCGGTTACACTGAATTTTGGAAAAATGCTGCCGGGAGATGTTGGACTGCTTGTACACGGTGGAGTCTTTCAGCCCCCGCTCGTCAATGAGCCGCAGCAGCCGGGTGGTGAAGCTCTCGCCCAGATTGTCCATCAGGTTTTCCAGACTGCGGGCTGCCATGGGGGTGGCAGGCGGAGGCGGTGCAGCCGCAAAGACCGGCGGCGCGCACTCTTGCGCAGGATACTCCCGGTCGGCAAGCGCAGCATCTTCCCAGCGTTCCACGTATTCTCTGCGCCGACGGTCAAACTGGTAGCTTTCATCGTTCTGGGCTACATAATGGTCGTCGATGTACTCCTCTACCGAGGCGAACAGCTTGCGGCTCACAGCCAGCGAGCGCCGGTCGTAAAGCACCAGATACACGGTCAGGTCGTGCTCCATGACGTACTGCGTGATGGTATCCACTGCAATGCGGAAAGCCTGCTCCTTGGGGTAGCCGTAGTTTCCGCTGGACAGCAGCGGAAAAGCCACGCTCTCGCAGTGGTATTCTGCGGCTAATTCCAGTGCAGAATGGTACGCACCGGCCAATTGTTTTGCTTCGCCAAAAAATCCGCCGTGCCATGCCGGGCAGACCGCATGAAAGATATACTTTGCGGGCAGTCCGAATGCCGGGGTGCACACCGCCCTGCCCAAATCGCAGTGCCCGATGGCTTCACAGGCGGCGGTCAGCTCCCGCTCCCCTGCCGCCTGATAGATGGCACGGCTGGTGCCGCTGCCCTGCAAAAGGTTCCGGTTGGCGGGGTTGACGATGGCATCCGCTGCCACCTTGGTGATGTCGTTGCGGATCATCAAAAAAGGCATGGTGGTTCCTCCCTCACATGGTTTTCTTCATCCTATCACATCCGATGGGGCGGTGCAAGGGCTGCGCTTATTTTGCTGTCCATACAACCATTATAACGGTGTCATGCTTCCTTTCCACGGAAAAGCGTCTACACGCAAAACAGGCTCCTGCAAGCGTTTAACCACTGGCAGGAGCCCGTTTATTTCTTACAGCTTCGTCATCCACAGACCATGCAGGTTGCAGTAAGCGTAGACCGCCACCGGCTTTTCGCTGCCCAGCTCAAATACCGCCTTGGGTGCCTGCCCGGGGGCGAGGTAGCGGAGCTGTCCGCCGTTTTCCGTCTCCACAAAGAGCCACTGGATGTGGTGCACATCCACCATGGGATGCTCCACTGCACCCACCGTAACCGTGAGGGTGCTGCCGGAAAGCTCTGCCACCGGCAGATGCTTTTCGCCGCTGGCTTCCACGGTGTTGGGGAGCAGTTCCTTCATCTTTTCGCCGCAGCAGACCAGCGGGACGCCTGCGTTGTGGATGGTGGTGACCAGGTTGCCACAGTGCTCACAGATATAAAACTTTGCTTTCATATTCAATTCCTCCATCGGAATGTTGTTGGTGTTTCCTGTGACTATATGATAACATTTCCTAGTTATGCTTTCTGTGACCGGGTCACGTAAGACAGCCTTGTGCTATGGAAATGCCCTCAGTTCCCCATGCCGAGGAGCACCAGCACGACCACCACCGCAATGGCGATGAGGCAGCCGCAGCCGCTGCCATCTCCCCCGCCACCGCCGCCATTGTTGTGGTTCCCACCGCCACCGCCGCCGGACGAGCCGCCGAAGTTGCGGTTGAAAGCCGTCATGTACTGGGCATAGCCCGTGTCACCTTTGCCGAAATAGCCGTAATCACCGTTTGCCATTGTGTTTTCCTCCATCCGAAGTGTGTTTTGCTTCTTCTGAGGTCATTTTACTGAAAGAGCTGTCCCATAAACATCTCTTTCAGCATTTCTTGTCATCTCATTCTTCCCGGATTCCCAGATATGCGTCAATTTCCATGATGCCTTCCCCGCTGACCTCCACCAGATCTTCAAAGGGCACCACGGTGTCGCCCACCTGCAAGGTGCGGAACACCGGGTCGATGCGGTCTGCTTTTCCGGTCAGTGTGATGTAGTTGCCCACCGCGGGAACCTCCGGGTGGGCGGTATCCTCCTTGAAGTACCGCACCGTGATGGTCATGCCCTTGGTGACCTGCATCAGCCGATCGGACAGAGCCGACATTTCTTCCTCGGTCAGAATGCGCTTGGTCACGCGCTCAGTGCGCTGCTTTTCTGCGGCAAGCTGCTCGTCATAGCCCCGCAGCGGAGAGAAGGGCGAGAAGATTTTGGCACGGTTCTGAAGGGTCATGCGGGGGTGCTTGCGGAGGGATTCTTCGGTCTGGGGGCGTTCCATCTCTATGATGTCCCCGTACTTTTGGGCGGTCTCCCGCCCGATTTTGCTATTTTTGTAGTTTTCCATCTGAACCTCCCGCGCTGTGCCCGCCGATCTGCGCGTTACGCTGGCGCATGGTGGCACCTTCCTCGTAGCTGCTGGCTTTCAGCACGGCGTTTTTGCCGTACTTGTTCTTGATGCCCAACATGGCTTGCTGGAGTTTTTTCTCCTTTTCCAGCTTCTTGGTGTCCGTGAAAAAATCCACCTGATAGAAGCCCTCGTCCGGGGTGACCTTGTTGGCGTTGAGGGTAATGCGCCGCACCGTCAGCGCCGGGTCGGTGATGTGCTCAAACAGCTTTGCGCTTTCGTTGATGAGGGTGCTGCCCAGATTGGTAGGGGCATCGAACCGGACAGTGCCGTGTGCCGCCTTGGGGATGGTTCTGCCGTAGCGATCGGTCTGGGTCAGACCGCGGTAGCCACCCTTGTCCACGTTCTCCCGGTCGTATCCGATTTCCAAGGTGATGGATTCCGTCACCAGTTTCTTTTCCGTGAGCCGGAACATCAGAATCTCCGCCATCTCCCGGACGATGAGTTTTGCTTTATCATACGGGTAAGGAGTGGATAGCACCTGCCCCTCGCTGATGCTGTTGGTGCTGGGCTTGTAGCTTTTGATCTGCTCCATGCCGCAGGGTTCGTAGCCCCATGCGTGGTCGATGAGAATTTCTGCATCCACGCCGAAAATCTCATACAGACGATCTTCTCCATGGATGGAGAACCGTGCCAAGTCCCCCATGGTGTAGATGCCATGAGCTTCCAGCCGCTTGACGGTTCCGGGACCGGTCATCCAGAAATCCGTCAGGGGTCTGTGGTTCCACAGCAGATACCGATAGGACTGCTCGTCCAGCTCTGCAATGCGGACACCATCCTTGTCTGCCGGGATGTGCTTTGCCACAATGTCCATGGCCAGTTTTGCAAGGTAGAGGTTGGTGCCGATGCCTGCCGTTGCGGTGATGCCGGTGTTGTACAGCACCTCCCGCACCATGGTCATGGCAAGTTCATGGGCGCTCATATGGTAATAGGGCAGATAGCCCGTCACATCAATAAAAACCTCGTCGATGGAGTAGGGGTAGATATCTGCCGGGGACACATATCTGAGGTAGGTTTTGTAGATTTGGGTGGACACATCCAGATACCGCTGCATCCGGGGCGGCGCAACAATATAGCTCAGCCCCAGCGCCGGGTCTGCGTTCAGGGCGTTGGCATCGAAAGAGGTGCTGGCAAAGCGGTACTTGCCATCCTCTCCCCGGACTGCCTTTTGCTGCCGGATGGCAGTTTGCAGCCGCTGAGCGTTGACCTCTTTCACCCGCTGGACGGCTTCAAACAGCCGCGCTCTGCCGGGTATCTTGTAGGCTTTTAAGGAGGGCGACACTGCAAGGCAGATGGTCTTTTCGGTGCGGGAGGCGTCTGCCACCACCAGATTGGTGGTCAGGGGGTCCAGATGACGGTCTACGCACTCCACCGAGGCATAGAAACTTTTCAGGTCGATTGCCAGATAGGTGCGCTGCGCTGCCATGATTCAGCCCTCCTTTGTAAAAGCCACAACTATTTATCTTATTATAATAAATCTTTACGCTGTTTTCAAGATGGAACGCTATTTTATCTGTGATATAGACAACAAAAAAGAGTGGCAGCATTTCAAGCTGAAACGCTGCCACTCTGTAGGAACTGCGTAATGACTGACGATTATCCTTCTACTTTGACCGTAGCACGATCGCTCTTTGCGTTTCCATCCGCATCCAGCTTGATATGCACAAAATGTTCCGGCTTATCATAATCCTTTGTCTCGCCGTCATCGGTATAGTATTCATAGGATGCACCATCGGGAGCATAGGCAAGCAGGCGCAGATCTGCAAAATCCACATCGGCAACGCTCTGGATCTTTTTGCCGTCCTTGGCAAGGGGCAGAAGGTGTCCCTTGCGCATAAAGAACACCACTTCATCCAGCTCCACCGGAATGTAATGATGGCCTGCTGGCAGCACACTGGTTTCGATGCGGTTGCTTTCGCTGTACTTTACCCGCACCTGCAGCATCTCCTCCGGCAGATAAACATATCGGCCCCGGGCATTTTGCTCATATACCGGGGCGATCAACAGGCTTTCACCGATCATCACCTCATCCTCTACCTGGCGGGCAAAGTCGTCCTCCGGGAAGGCAAAAGCCAACGGCATACAGTACATGCCGTCGTGCAGGGCAGCTTTCATGTACTCGCTGTAAATGTAGGGCAGCAGCAGGTAGCGCAGCTGTAAAATACCGGCAAAGGCGGCCTTGTTCTTAAAGCGGTAGGGTTCCTGCCGGCGGGTGCCGTTGGCAGAGTGGTTCCGCAGCAGCGGAGAGAAGATGCCCATGCCGTACCAGCGCAGCACCAGATCCTCCGTGGTATTGCTGCCAAAGCCGCCAATGTCGGGGCCTTCGTACAGGAAGCCGCACATATTCAGGGAGGGCATCATGTGCAGCGCAAGCAGAATGTGGCTCCACCAAGAATGGTTGTCGCCGGTCCAGATGCCGCCATACCGGTGCATCCCGATGCAGGCAGAACGGGAGTACATCAAAATGCGCTTGTCCGGCTCCAGCCGCTCAAAAGCCTCGCCTGCCGCACGGGTCATGTTATAACCAAAAAGATTATGTACCTTGTCGTGCCGCATACGCCCCTGCTTGGTGTTGTGGTAGAACAGCTTATAATCGTTTTCGTTGTTGGAAAGCTCTGCCACCATGCCGGTAAAAGCAGCAAAGCTGGAAATATCCAGGTTTTGCTTGTTATATTCCTCAATTTTAGCAAAGGTCTTTTTCAGTCTTTCCTCTGCGTAGAAGATAGCAGGCTCGTTCATATCATTCCAGAAGCCCTCGATCCCCTGATCCAGCAGAACTTTATATTGACTGCCAAACCAAGCACGGGCTTCCGGGTTGAGCATATCGGGGAAGTGTACCCGTCCCGGCCACACACCGGCTACAAAGGGGGTGCCATCCTGATTCGTGCAGAAGTAGCCGTTTTTCACGCCCTCCTCGTACACATCATATCCCTCTTCGATTTTGACTCCTGCATCGATGATGGGGACAAGACGGATGCCCTGCGCTTTCATCTCGGCGGCAAAGTCCGCAAAATGCGGGAAACGCTGCGCATCCACCGTAAAGTCCTTGTAACGCTCCATGTAATCAATATCCAAAACCACAGCGTCCAGCGGCATATTATTGGCACGGTAATTTGCCACCACCTCGCGGACCTCGTCCTCGTTCATGTAGCTCCAGCGGCTCTGAGCGTTGCCAAAAGCCCATTTGGGCGGAATATAACTGCGCCCCACCAACTGGCGGAACTGGTGCACAATATCGGTCAGGCTTTCGCCCTCAATGATGTAGAAATCGTAATTTTCCTCGGCCACCGTGATGCGTAAGGTATCCATGTCGGTGTAGCCGCAGTCAAAGGTGACCTTGCCCGGGTAGTCGATAAAAAAGCCAAATGTATCCTTGCCGGACACGATCATAAAATTATAAGCACCGTACAGCGAGGATTTGCCCTCGGTATGGTTGCCGTCATCGGAGCATTTGCTTTCGTACACCCACCCGCGCTTGTTGATACCACGGACGTTTTCGCCAAGACCATACAGGACATCCTGCGGCTCCATGGCATAGGAGAAACCATCCGGCTCCTTGGTCAGATAGGGTATCGTTTCCATCATGGGCAAAAAAGAACCCACTACACTTTCGGTATCAAACGGTTGTCCGTATCGCTTTTTGTAGATCATAGTAAAATATCTCTCCTCTGTTTTTTGAATTGTCACTGTGTAAAACGTACCAACGTATTTTTGATGGACAATTAAGAAACTCTGACATTGACTGGAGCAATTGGGGCTTCAGCCTTTTTTTCAACCCAATCGCTGCGGTTGTGCAGCTATTTCAATACAAGATCCTTGAAACGTGATGTTCCTGCTTGCCCAGATACAGCTCCACGATCATTCGTCCGTTTTCGGTATTGCAGAGGTCCTCTTTGCAATAGCCGCAGAGCTTTCCGTCTGCCTGTGCCACATAGCGGCGCAGCGGCTGCTGAAGCTCCTGCGGGATGCTGCTCCACGGGATCACATAGCTCATGCCGGTGTCCCCTACATCCACGATGCAAGCCCGGTCGCTGTCCTCCTCTGATAAAATCAGCTCTACCTGAAACACATCCGCAAAGGGTGCGCCCTGATACTGGGCTTTTTCCCGCCTGCGCTGGGCACGCAGGTCAGACAGGGCGGCGTTCAGTTCCGCCTCCGGCACATCGGTCTGGTACAGCAGAACGTGCAGTTGCTGCTCCGTTGCCTCGCTTCCCTGCTCCCTGTCGGGCGGCAGGGTCACGTCTGCATGAATAGCACAGACCTGTTCCCGCAGCTCGGTGCGCAGCCGGGCAAGCATCTGCTGACGCTCCGCCTCCACCTCCTGCGGTGTTTTTGGCTCCGGGACAGGTAGGTTTTCGGTATCCAGCAAAGGCTTTTCCGCCGCAGGGGCAGGTTTCACCGTTGTTTCACGGGGCGGCTTTGCCTCCGCAGCAGGGACTTTCAGCCTATCTGCCGTGGATGCCGATGCGGTCTTTGCTGTCGTTTTCGGCGCAGACGGAGGCGACCGCTGCTTTTGGGGCTGTGCTACATCTGCGGTTTTCAGGGCGGCTTTTGCAGATTCAGAGGGATTGCTTCTTGTGCCGGAATCGTAGAACGGTCGGAACTCGTTCCCGGTGCGGCGGTAGTACCGTCTGCCCACCTGTTCCCGGCTTTTCTTCACACCATCGTAAATCCACGCAAAGATCATGTACCGGGTAAGCGTGTCCCAAAAACTGTTGCGCCGACAGCGCCCCTTGCGGTTTTTATGACAGCGGCTGGAGTTGTGGTACGCCAGCGACATGGTTTCAAAGACCAGAAAGCCGCACACAAAGCCCATGCCGGCAAACAGCTTTTTCCAGAAGTTCATTCCTCGCACCTCCCGAAGTGTGTTTTGCGGTGAGCTTTTCTAATCACAAGTCAAGAAATTAGTGCAACATTCAAACAGCATATTTGCGATATGCAATTCAACGCTGTTGCTGCTGTATTAAAAAGTTGAATTGCTAAGTTTCCTGTTATAAAATATTTGCAGCAAATTCATCTATCAGCCGATTCACCTGTTCGGGTTTGTCTGTGTTGGAATTATGCCCTGCTCCTTCGATCCACGTCAATGGGATTTTCGTATTGCGATGCCATGCTTTGTTGTACCGTATACACGAACCTGCGTGATCTTGTGTGCCGCATATCAGCAACGCCGGACATTTGATCTCATACGGCAGATTCTTTTCTATGGCCGCTGCCAAAATACGAAAACCATGTCCGGCAATTTGTGCATAGCGTTTCTGGTTTCCGTCATAAGTCAGCATCATTTCACGCATGAGATTTCTACCGTAATCAGACGTAGCAACGCCTTCCGACCCCGATTTCAGGAGCCATTTCCACGGATAGTGAGCATATACCGGCTCCATCCGTTTCAAAAGCCAAATTTCAACTGCCGTCACATAGCTTCGTTGCAGCGGTGCAGAGTCAATGGAGACAAAACCCGTCATTTTGTCTGGGTAAAGCTGTGCATAAGCCTGTCCCACATATCCACCCATGGACTGCCCAGCAATGACAGGCTTTGTGATTCCTTCACGGATTAAGATATCGTTCAGCCATTTTGCCTTGTCGAACAGATCAAAATCAAACCGAAACGGCCATGAGGAGCCGTGTGCCGGCGCATCCCAGACGATAACATTATACCTGCTCTCAAAATACTGAATCTGCTTATCAAACAATCTATGATCCGCAGTCAATCCCGGCAGAAAAACAAGCGTAATTGTATCCGGGTTTGACACACTTACCCAATACCGAATCGTTCCGCACCGAGTTTGACAAGTCTTTTCTTTCATCAGGCTCCCCTCCACAAATTACGAGTTATCCCCCTCAGTATACCACGCTTTTTCCCTGCGGAAAAGATACCGCGCACAAAAGGCTTCTCCGGCAACTATCCGCGCCCCGGCTCATACAATCTAACAACTATGTACCGGGAGGGATATCGTGTGCTGCTGACCTTACTACAATTTTTCGCCACAAAATTTCTGTTTCTGGCGCTCCATCTGGAAAGCGGCTGCTTTCCGCGTCCGCTCACAGCCCGGGAAGAAGCCGCCGCTTTCAGCGCTCTGCGCGCCGGGGATGCCGCCGCCCGGGAAAAGCTAATCCGCCACAATCTGCGGCTGGTGGCGCACATCGTAAAAAAATATTACGCCCTGCCGGGCGACCAAGAGGACCTTGTTTCCATCGGCACCATCGGGCTGATGAAAGCGGTAGATACCTTTGATGCCACACGCAAGGCGCGGTTTTCCACTTATGCCAGCCGCTGCATTGAAAATGCTATCCTCTCCCCAGCGCACTTTCAGATGGAAAAGAGAATCCATCTCTTTCACGCAATGACGCATCTACGTCAAAATGGATTTTTTGGAGCCGAGAGAGCGGTTCCTTTATTCGCTCTATCTTACATGGCGTTCCGTAAAACACGCAGTCGTTCTTCAAACGTTGCTTTCCATGCCGGATGCTCGGAGAATACGGTGTGCTCCACCTGACGGACTTGGTTCAGTCCGATGTTCCGCACCGCTTCCACTGCAGCATCTTTTTGGCTCAGATGGCGTTTTCCCACGGTCAGACAGTTTGCGCCTTCTGGCGTGTCGTACTGCTGAAACGCCCGGTTGAAGTCCATCAGGTCATGCAGACGGATGGGCTGATTGGTTTCGTTGTCTACCAGCAGACCCCAATTTTCCCAATGACGGTCGGTATTGCCCACCAGATAATCCAGAATGTTCATCATATAGTAGCTGGGAGCATCCAACTCTAAGATCTTATCCAGCGTGTTCCAATCATGGTTCGTGCAGTAGACGTCATAGGCTGCATAGGTCACAAGACTGTATCGCTGAGATGTCATGATTTTGCTGATAGAAACCGGCTCATTTTCAAACATCCCCTGCTCATACAGTACCTGATGGCAGTCAAAGCACCGGCAGATTTTGCTTGCCAGCACTTCACGTTCCACCGCTTCCCTGCCACCATCCTTGTAAAGATAGAAGCCATCCTCTTTTTGCACCCACGCCTTGGGGTACAAGCCGCCCGTAGACAGGTCATTTGCCAGAAGATGGGCGTTTGTCACCGTCATTTGGTGCCCCCGCAGCGCAATATCCACAAGCGCATTGCTTAAGGAGTGTGCAAAAAGGTTGATATCCTCGAATCGAATCTTCTCGTTTTCTTCTTTCACCCAGAACACATCCAGCAAAGACAGACAATGGTAGGATAATGCAATCTGTGCTCGTTCCCTGTCCGTAACACTCTGAGATGCACCGATACTGTTCAGGATTTCCTTGGCGTAGGTGCGATCCAACGTCAACATCCGGGAGGCGCACCAATAGTAAAAGTTCGTTACATTATTGATGCGCTCGTCAAAATCATCCGATTCCACCAGAACCAGATCATAGGGCATGAAATCCTCGAGGCAGACCCTGCATTCCCCTGTCGTGCTGAGTTGTGCCACACAGCTTTCCCGGTGCATGATCTCGTAAAACATGGTTTTCATCCCTCCCTGCGTTCTGTGTCTTGCTCTGTATTTATATTACCTTCTTTTTTCACGGAACACAAGAGCTTTTACTTTTCAAAAAGCTTTTTCTGCTGCTCCATCAGGACGGTTTCGATACGCTCTTTCAGCAAAAAGCGGAACTGTTTTGAGTGTTATGCAATGCCATAGGATACCATATTGGCCGCCAACAATCAATGATTTTTTGTCAGCAAAATTCCAAAAACTTATGTAACACAAAAAGCCCCACGCTCAACGCTGCCTCTGAATCTGACCGTCTCTGGTCAGAGCAGAAAAACATATGTTGAGCGTGGGGCTTTGTTTATCGGCTCGGCTGCCAGCCGGGCTTTTGGTGTTCTTTGGGTTTGTAAGTTCCTTTGGTAGTATCGATCACCGCCTGCAGCAATTCGAGCTTCTGCCATGTGGGGCAGTTCAGACGGTCGATTTTTTCGATCACATAGTTGGCGTGGGCGGTTGCGACCCGTTTTCCGAGTTCGTCCCATCCCTCTTTCGTTTTGGGGTAATGTACCACCACTTCAATGGGGGCACTCTTTCGCATGGCTCATTCACCTCCGGTTACATCGCTATCACCTCATTTTTACGGGTTACTGGTTGTCCGCTATTCGCTGCGGTTTCCGCTCAGAACGTTCAGAGCCAGACTGACCAGCAAAGCCATATCAATGCGGAGCATTTCAGCCTTGCTGGCATAGCCCATAAAGCGTTCGATGCGGGATTTATCGATCGTGAAGATCTGCTCCAGAAGAATCATGGACGGTTCTTCAAAGGCCGGGTTGGAATCCACCAGCACATGGGTGGGCTGGTTTTTCTTCTTTTCCGTCCGGGTGGTAACAGTTGCAACGATCAATGTAGGCGAATGACGGTTTCCAATGTTGTTCTGCAGAACTACCACAGGGCGTTTCCCGCCCTGTTCCGAGCCGATATGCGGCTCCATGTCTGCATAGTAGATGTCCCCTCTGAGATATCTCCAATTGTTCGGTAACATAAAAATCAACCTCCTTTTTATGTAAGAAACAGCCGCCGCAGACGGATACCGCGACGGCTGTTGTTCAGGAGGTAAAACGAAACTGTCAGTTTTTCAGCGGCAGACTCATCTCACGGCTGGCACCGTTATAGATGCGAAGAATCTGCCGCATGTGGCGGTTTGCAGAACTGCCGGTGTCTTTCTGAGCCAGCTGCGTGATGGTTTTCGGATGTGTCCTTGCCAGCTGCTGCACCAGCCGTTCCCGGTCGTATTCGCCCTCATAGACGGAGATAAACCGGGTCACGCCCCGGATCACCCCGGCAAGGTAGGCATCCACATTGCCCCGCCACGCCTCGTTGATGATGTTCAGCATCTCAATATAGCGCTCCCTGCCGTACTGCTTGTAGAGTTCGTATGCTGTTTCGATGCAGTAGATCTTCCAGGCTGCCCGGATGCCGTCGTAGGCAAACTCCACACCGGTATCTACGGTGGCTCTCACAAAGTGGATCGCATCCGGGTTTCTTGCCACCAGATTGGCACGCAGACGTTCGCCCGCCGTCAGGCAGGTGGAAATGCCGGTCTGCAACGCAAAGAGCGTTGCTTCGTCCTCCTTGCTCAGACCAAGGAAAACCTTGCAGCGGATGGGCAGGTCCTTACCGCCGTTGCAGGCCCGACGTGCCTCCACCGTGTTCTGCCCATCAAAAACATAGAAGCGCCCATCCCGGTAGCTGACCTTCGGCTCGTTCGCCGTATATTCGTTAAAGTCTTTGGCAATCAACTCAACGCGCTTGCGCTGGATGCCCCGCTGGTACAGCTCACGAGGGTAGATCAGCTTACTGCTGTGAATGACCACCATCTGGTACGGCGGTGTTATGTTAAAGGAAGCGGAGAAGTTATCCGCAGTGTTTTTCAGGCGCATCTCATTTCCTCCTTGATTCGCCAGATGTATTTTTCAGCTTCTTCCAGAATCTCAGCGACCTGCTGCTTACGCTTCGGGATGGTGAGCAAGGTGGGATTAAAGGTAAAGCTGTATTCGAGCCGCTGAATCATGGCATGAACAGCGGATTGCAGTTCGGTATACACCATCATCTCCTCTACGCTCCCAGCGTCCTCAAAGGACGATTTGATGGGTGTGTAGGGATAAGCTGTAAAAAGAAGCATGGACGCCCCCGAAAAGGAGAGCGTCCATGCTTCTTGCTGTATCCGAATGGAGGAGATTGCAAAATCAGTGATTGTCCGGGCAGACGATTTCCAGCATCTGATCGAAAACCTCTTCCATCTGCCGCACCAGTGTGAACTGGGTGCGGGCGCGGTCGAGGTTGTGATCCGGGCGAGCAATATGGAAATAATGGTCGCCCTCCAGATAGTCAGTCAGAAAACGGATGCCGCATTCCAGCGTCATGAGCCTTGCACCCCATGCAAGGCTCTTTTTTTCTGCCATGCTCATGGATGCCCCGGCAGTGGAGAGATACCCTTTGGCGAACACTTCGTACAGATGCAGGTCAAAATGGACTTTGCTCTGGTCAGGTTCGTCCTCAGCGCAGTCGTTGGCACCGGTGCGGATGGAATCGCCGAAGTCGTAGGCCGAAAGTCCCGGCATCACGGTGTCGAGGTCAATGACACAGATGCCTTTTCCGGTAGCGGCATCGATGAGGACATTGTTGATTTTGGTGTCATTGTGGGTGACGCGCAGAGGAATTTCGCCAGCTGCCAGCTGATCCAGCAGGACATGGCAGTCCTGCTCCCTCGCATGGATAAATTCGATTTCCGACGTGATATTTTTTGCCCGGCCCAGTGCATCGGCGGCGAGGGCTTTTTCAAAATTGGCATAGCGGTTGGGCGTGTCGTGGAAGCGGGCGATGGTTTCGTGGAGGGTGGAGGCCGGGTAATCCTCCAGCTGGTTCTGGAATTTGCCCAGTGTCTCGGCCACGGTGCGGAAGTCGGTTTCGCTGCCGACCTGCTGCAAACAGATGGTATCTTCTACAAAGTCGTAGGCACGCCATGCGCCGCCGTCTGCATCCAGATAGCAAGTCGACCCCGACAAAGTTGGGATGACATTCAGCGTTTCCCGTGCTGGGTCGCCGCCCTCGGCAAGAATTTTCGCCCGCAGATGCCGGGTCACGCCGCAGACATTCTCCATCAGGCCCACCGGGTTAGTAAAGGTATCTGTGTTGATGCGCTGCAAAATAAAGCGTTTGGAATGATCTTCCCGCCAGACCACAAAGGTGTCGTTGATATGCCCCTCACCATAGTGGTGAGCATCGCAGAGCACAGGCCCGCCAAAATCAAAGGCATTTGCAGCAGACTGGAGCAGAGAAAGGGTAACGGATTTCATCATAAATTCCTCGTTTTCGTTATACTTCATGCCGTTTTGTCGGGGCGGGGCGTTTTCCCTGCCGCGTCTGACGGCGGTATTCGTTGGGGGTCATGCCCTCCGCCTTGCGGAAGCATTGGGAAAAATAGCTAGGAGAGGAAAAGCCCATCAACTCGCTGATCTGCGCCAGACTGTAACCGGTGTTGCCCAGCATATGCTTGCTCTCTTCAATGCGGCGGCGGTTCAGGTAAGTAATGGGGGAAATTCCGTACTCCCGCTGGAAGGTGTGGGCCAGATAGTATTTGTTCAGGTGGGCAAGCTCTGCCAGCAGGTCCAGCGAGATATCCTCGCGGTAGTTGGTGTCCAGATACCGCTTGATCTCGGCGCACTCCCGGTTCTCGGTCGGGGCAGCCTCCTCCAGCTGCAGCGAAATGGTGGTGCAGCGCACCAGCCAGATCAGCAGTACCTCCAGCAGGTCCTGACAAACGGTCTCGCAGCCGTCTAAGCTGCGGTCGGCCTCGGCCAGCAGCATGTGCAGCAACGTGACCATCCGCTCCCGGTTCTCCCGGCAATTGAAGATGGCATAGTTCGTATCCGCCTTGCTGAACAAAAACTCCATGCTGGCAACGCCCAGCACGATATACTCCAAGGGCGAGGCGTTCAGGCTAAGCTCGGTATGCTCCACCTGCGGGTTCACAATGACCATATCGTCCGGCTTTACCGGGAACAGCTGCCCGGCAAGGTAGAACTGTCCCTCGCCGCTGAGGCAGTAGAACAGCTCCGTGCAGGAGTGGGTGTGGGTGGTACTGTTCCAATCGCCGCCAAATTTGCTTTTGCTGATGTACAGCAGACGGAAGGATTCCCGCGGGGCGGGCGCGTGGCGGATATCAAAGCGCTGGGTACTCATAAATGGCTCCTTTTGAGGCGAAGAACAAAAAACATAAAAATAAAAGCAAGATACTAAAAATACAAGCCTAAAAACGATGCGTTGCTTCGTATGTTTTTTCTTATTATAGAGGCAATGAAGAAAAAATGCAAGCCCTGATTTTAGGCTAATTTTTATATTTTTGTTTCTCAAGTCCCTTCGAAATATGTCAAAGTAGTTACAGGTTGGGGATTATGCTGAAACTTTTAAAAGATTTTTAGCACTTTTGCTGGAAGAATTTTTCAGAAAGCAATATCTATAAAAAATGAAACAACAAACCTCTTGAGCAAGGAAGCGAAAGAATTTATATTGGAGGCAGAAAAACACACAGCCCTTCGGGCAAAGCCTGTTTGCCCGGCTGTGTTTGAACGGAACAAAATGATGGAGGCAACACAGTATGAATCGTATTTCTCGTCGTAATTTCCTGAAGGCGGCCGGCGTTGGCGCCGCTGCACTGGGTCTGGCTGCCTGCGGCGGCTCTTCCAGCTCCACCGCATCCAGCGTGGCATCCTCCACCGCCGCTTCTTCCGCAGCGGCGGCTGCAGACGTTACCATCAAGGTAGCTGCCATCGAGACCGGCTACGGCGCTGATATGTGGAAGAAGGTCGCCGAGGCCTTTACCGCACAGACCGGCATCAAGGTGGACCTGACCACCGACAAGAAGCTGGAGGACGTCATCGGCCCCTCCATGCAGGGTGGCGACTACCCCGACGTAGTCCATCTGGCCACCGGCCGTGAGGCTGCCCTGACCGAGCAGTTCATCAAGGGCAACCTGATCGCCGACATCACCGACGTGCTGAGCATGACCGTGCCCGGCGAGAGCAAGAAGGTGAGCGAGAAAATCGCCGGCGGCTTTACCGACACCTCCCTGACCAACCCCTACGGCGACGGCAAAACCTATCTGGCTCCCATGTTCTACAGCCCCTGCGGCCTGTTCTACAACGCCGGTTTCCTGAAGGAAAAGGGCTGGGACGTGCCCAAGACCTGGGACGAGATGTGGGCACTGGGCGACAAGGCTGCCGCTGAGGGCACCTACCTGTTCACCTACCCCACCACCGGCTACTTCGACGCCTTCTTCTATGCGCTGATGTACGCTGCCGGCGGCCCGGAGTTCTTCAACAAGGCTACCCACTACGAAGAAGGCATCTGGGACACCCCCGAGGCAAAGACCTGCTTTGATATCGTGACAAAGCTGGCTTCCTACACCAACCCCATCACCCCCGCACAGGCCAACGATCAGGACTTTACCCAGAACCAGCAGCTGGTGCTGGACAACAAGGCCCTGTTTATGCCCAACGGCACCTGGATCGTGGGCGAGATGGCCGAGGCTCCCCGTGCAGACGGCTTTGAGTGGGGCATGACCGCCCTGCCCGCTGTCAAGGCTGGCGGCGACAGCTACAGCTACACCTGGTTCGAGCAGGCATGGATCCCGGCGGGTGCTGAGCATCTGGATGCAGCCAAGCAGTTCGTGGCGTACCTGTATAGTGACGAAGCCTGCAAGCTGTTCGCCGAGAGCGGTGCGATCCAGCCTGTGCTGGGCATTGCCGATGATCTGGACGGCGACAACAAGATGTTCTACTCCATCTATGATAACGGCGCAAAGGCAGCTATGGGCAACTTTGCAGCCTTCAGCGCCATCCCCGGCGTGGAAGTCCGCACCGTGTTCTTCGATCCCGTCAACTCGCTGGTCTCCGGCAGCATGACCGAGCAGCAGTGGATCGATGGCATCAAGTCCGCCAGCGACCAGATGCGCGCTAACATCATTGAGTAATTGAGCCCTGCCCAGCGGGGGCGGTTTTGACCGCCTCCGCTTTTTGTGGTTTCGGGATCCCAATAGAAAGGAGCGGTTTGTCTATGAAATCTGACAAGAGCCGCAAACGGTTTGTGTTTCTCTGCGTGGCACCGGCCACCATCCTGTTTTTCATCTTTATGATCCTGCCCACCCTCAACGTGTTCCGCATGAGTTTGTATGAGCGGGGTGCCTATTCTCCCAACGAGACCTTTGTGGGGCTTAAAAACTTCCAGCATCTGCTGCGGGACGCCCAGTTCATCCGCTCCATGCAGAATATGATCCTGCTGGTGGTAACGGTCACCCTGATCACCTTCGCCTTTGCACTGGTATTTGCCGCCATCCTCACCCGGGAGAAGATCAAAGGCCAGAACTTTTTCCGCATCATCTTCTACATCCCCAACATCCTGTCGGTGGTCGTCATCTCCGGCATCTTCTCTGCCATCTATAAGCCGGAAAACGGCATGCTGAACAGCATCATCGGCCTGTTCCGCAACATGAGCGACCCCATCCTGTGGAAGGGCGAAAAACTGGTCATCCCCTCCATCATCATTGCCATGGTGTGGCAGGCCATCGGCTACTACATGGTCATGTACATGGCCTCCATGTCTGCCGTGCCCATCAGCCTGTACGAGAGCGCCAATCTGGACGGTGCCGGGCGGCTGACCCAGTTCTTCCAGATCACCATCCCGCTCATCTGGACGAACATCCGCACCACCCTGACCTTCTTCATTATCTCCACCATCAACATGGCGTTCCTGTTTGTCAAGGCCATGACCAGCGGCGGGCCGAACGGCGCATCGGATGTGGCGCTGAGCTATATGTACAGCCAGAAGGACGCTGGCCTGTATGGCTATAGTATGGCCATCGGCGTCGTCATTTTCCTGTTCTCGTTTGCGCTGTCCGCCTGTGTCAACAAGGCCACCAGCCGTGACCCGCTGGAATTTTAAGGAGGGAAGAAGATGCAGAATACCACCGAAAAATCTTCCCGCTCTGCGGAAGGTCTGTACAAGTTTTTCATCTATTTTGTGCTGGTTCTGCTGGCCGTTACCATCATCGTGCCGGTGGCATGGGTGTTCATGGCCTCCATCAAGCAGAATGCAGAGTTCTACGGCAACCCATGGGCACTGCCTGCCGGGTTCTACTGGCAGAACTTTGTCAACGCATGGAACGGCGCGAAAATGGGCGAATATATGCTCAACTCGGTCATCGTCACCGCGCTGGCGCTGGCGCTGCTGCTGGTCGTTGCCCTTCCCGCCGCCTACTGCCTGTCCCGCTTCCACTTCAAGGGGCGCAAGGTACTGAACACCCTGTTTATGGCGGGCCTGTTCATCAACGTGAACTACATCGTGGTGCCCATCTTCCTGATGCTGCGGGACAGCGATGTGTGGCTGAAAAGCCATTTCGGCAGCGGCTTTCTGCTGAACAATCTGGTGGTGCTGGCGGTGGTATACGCCGCCACCGCGCTGCCCTTTACCATCTACCTGCTGTCGGGCTATTTTGCCACTTTGCCCCACGACTTTGAAGAAGCCGCCTATATCGACGGTGCAAGCTATTTTTCCACCATGACCCGCATCATCTTCCCCATGGCAAAGCCCTCCATCATCAC
>OIKU01000131.1_pt1 | contig 14792 bp, 10 predicted proteins | sample 1584231 | NCBI WGS metagenome assembly OIKU01 (sample SAMN02674693, study PRJEB24791) | human gut metagenome, SKBSTL018 | isolation source: stool | host: Homo sapiens | place: USA
CGGTGGAGCTGGACGGGGACACGGTGGATCAGAAGTTTTTGGACGAGATCGTTCACCTGCTGGGGCTGGAAGATAAACTGAAAAATATGCCGAATAATCTTTCTGGCGGACAGCAGCAGCGTGTGGCGATTGCCCGCGCTCTGATTACCAAACCGGCTATTGTGCTGGCCGATGAGCCAACCGGTAACCTTGACAGCAAGACCAGCGCCGAGGTGCTGGGACTTATCAAGCGCACCAGCGCGGAGTTCCGGCAAACCGTTGTAATGATTACCCACAATGACGACATAGCCCGCCTTGCAGATCGGATTGTCCGCATTGAGGATGGCAGGATTGTGGAATAAGGAGGTGGCAAGCTATGACATGGCCTTTTGAAAATGATACCAGCGCCATTACAAAGAAGCTGGCAAAGAAAAGTTTGAAAAGCGAAAAGCGCCGGAATTTTATGATAATAATTGCTATTTCACTGGCAGCGTTTTTGATGTCAATGTGTGGAACATTATTTTTTGCTTTTCAGGAATCTCAAAATAATATGGCCACTTTTCAAGCCAGCTATGATAATCTGACAGAGGATAAAATTGAAAAACTTCGTCATCAACCAGAAATCGAAATGGTAGCGTCGCTTTACAATCTGGGAGAAATAAAAATGCCAGAGGGATATTCATTGTATTTGGCATATATGGATGATGCGGCATGCTATATTGCCCGAAATCAATTTACACTAAAAGATGGGACTATGCCATCTAAAGAAAATGAAATTGCAGTTGACCGTGAAATGGTGAACAAATATTTTTCTAATACTGCAATCGGAGATAAAATTTCTTTTCAAATAAACGGAAAATCACAAGATTTTGTGATTTCTGGGATTACGGAAAGCTCGACTGAATCACAGGGCAATTACTCGTGCTATATATCAAAATCGTTTGTAGAAAATAGCTCTAATTATAATCCTGCAAAATACCAAAGCTATGTTTGTTTTGCTGATGCAGATTCAACATCAAAAGAAATTCTAAAAGAAAGAATTGCTTCTATTGGAAAAGAAATTGGTGCTGATTATAGCTTAAGTTTTCTCTTTTTTAGAGAGAATATGGGATTGTCATTTGAAAATATACTAACTTTTGTAAGTTTGTCCGTGTTGGTATTATTTGCAGGTATAACGGTAATCCAAAGTATTTTCAGAATTTCTATCAATGAAAAAATAAGAAATTTCGGACAGTTACGCACTTTAGGTACAACTGCATTACAGATAAAGAAAATGATAAACTATGAAAGTAGATATTTATCATGGCTTGGAATTCCTCCGGGTATTGTTTTGGGTGCGATTGTCGGAACTGTTTTGGGAAGTAATGAATTTTCCAGCGGATTTTCTCCTATCAATATTCCTTTTGTAATGATAGGCGTTTCCATCATTTGCACTCTTATGGTGAAATTATCTGTTCGCAAGCCGCTTAAAATTGCAGCAACTACTTCCCCTATTGAGGCAGTACGATATATAGCTTATCGAAATGCTCCGATGCAATCTCGAAAACATAATAAGAAAATTTCACCTTACTCTTTAGCTCTATTAAATCTTGGACGTGATAAGAAAAAGACAGCCAGTACATTGCTTTCCTTGATATTTGGAGGATTACTCTTATTTATATCTGCATCCGCAGCAGTTAGTAATACGCCAGAGCAATTTGTCCGTGAAAAGTTTTTTGTAAACGGCGGAAGCTTCCGTATATATCTTTCTGAAGAATCAGTTGGAAAAAACGAAGCAAATAATTCGCTAAACGAATCTTTGAGAGAAGAACTTTTGAATACTAAAGGAATCCAAAAGATTATACCACTTAGAGATTCAGTAGGAATGTGTCATTATTCTATCAATGGAAATGTTACTGAGGGAATGTGTGATATAATTTCGGATCAAAGTACAGAAGGTAATTTTAGCTTTGTTGAACAACATTTGATAGATGGACAAATGCCTAAAAATCAGTTTGAAGTTTTATTGACAGATGGATATATGGAACTGGGGGTTACAAAAGGGACGCCTATAAAGATTACAAATAGTGGAGAGGAAATAGAATGTATTGTTTCCGGTTTCTTTGATAAGAGCTTTGTCGGAACCGAAAACGGTACAGATGCTATTGATCCAGCGAATCTTATAATTACACAAGAACTTGCACAACAACTATTCCCAAACACAGAAAATTTTGCTTACTCATGGGAGATCATAACTGATAAAACTTATAATGATGAAATAGAATCAGCCATTCAGCAGAAAATTACCTCTAAAGAAAAGGGGCTTTCTATTTGCAGCTATAATGATGTTGTAGAGTACATGGAATCTTCTATGAACTTATTGTTTGGAAGTTTGCAAATGCTGTCATTACTAATTTTGCTGTTTGGAATAATCAATCTAATCAATATGACACTCTCTAACCATCAAGCGCGTAAACAGGAAATCAGTACATTACGCTCTGTTGGATTAAGCCTAAAACAATTATATCGTTCTCTCATAACAGAGGGATTGCTATATGTACTTGTTTCATTTGGAATCGTTCTTTTAGTTGGTATTCCCATAGCTATTCCTGTGAGCAAAGCTGTTGGTATTCTATTCGGTATGCCAAATCTCTCATATCAATTTCCAACAATGCAGATAGGTGGATATCTACTAATATTGATTCTTTTACAGTTGATTCTTTCTGTATGGGAAATACGGGATTTGAAAAAGCGTTCATTAACAGAACAAATGCGGGCAATGGAATAACCGTATGGAATTGGCGGGGCGGCGTGTGCTGCCCCGCCTTTTTCGCCATTTCTCAAAAAATTTTTGAAATGTCCGAGCGTTGTAACAATTCAGCCTGTTTTTCTGTCGAAATCAAAGGCACCTCGGACATTTGTGTAACATTTGTAGTTTATGCTTGTGGTAAATCAATATTGGGGGTGAGGACACATGAAAAAGATACTGCTGATCGACGACAGCGACACCTATACATGGTGCCTGCAAAAATACTTACAGCACCGGGGCTACCCGGTGAAAACGGCTTGTACGCTGAAAGAAGCGCGGGCCGCCATCCAAGAGGAAATGCCGCTGGTGGTCTGCTGTGATCTCGACCTGCCGGACGGTTCCGTCATGGATTTTCTGGACGAAGTGCGAGCCGCAGACAAGGAGCTGCCTTTTATTCTGGCGTCCTGCCATGACAGGGACGACTACGAACAAGAGGCTATGCGCCGGGGCGCGACGCTGTGCATGGACAAAATGAAAGGGCTGCTGCTGCAAGATAAGCTGGTGGAATACGCTTACCGGCAGTTATCCGGCGAAAAGGCTCCGACTTTTCACAAGCTGCTCTTTGTCCATGCGGAAGATACCAGTGCCGGAGTGCTGCGGGCTGCTATGCTGCAAAAGGGCTTTGACCTGATTCTGGTTTCCTCGATTGGGGAGGCCAAGCGCCGGATTTTTGAGGATAAGGAAATAGACCTGATCTTGTGTGATCTGGAACTGCCGGACGGCACAGCAATGGAGCTGTTTCATACGCCGCGGCGGGTGGCGGGGATGTTCCAAATGAAGAATCCCCCTGTCCGGCTTCTGCCGTTCTTTATCCTCACCGAGAACAACGACCTTGCTACGGAATATGAATACCGGCATGAGGGCGTGAATGACTATATCACCGCCCCCCAGGCAATATCCCGGAGCTGATCCGGCGGGTTCTGTTCTTTGTGGAATGAAACGAGCTTACATATCAAAACATCTGCCTCCACAGCGGGGAAAAGAAAAAAACCGCTGACGGGCAGAGGATTTCGTGCGCTTTCCTGTATCACTGACGATACGGCGGTTTTGAGTAGATCAAGGCCGCCGTTTCTGTTTGCTTCGACGACCCCTGCACCGTGTTCTGGCATGGCGGCTTTAGGAGGGAGCCGCTATGCAACGAAAACTACTTCGACAAAATCCGACAGGGGTTAGCCTGTCAAAAAAAGCCGTCCCCCGGCAGCGGGGACAAGCGGCTATGAGTATGTACTATACCATGTAGGAAAAGAACATATTGCTTTTTGTTTCGCCCTGTGGGTCTTTGACCTGCCGGGCGAATTTTGTTATTTCCTGCGGCCTGCTATCCGGCGCAAAAAGAAATTTCAAAAAAGTGAAAAAAGGAGGCGTTTAGCGGGTAGCCGGAGAGATTCCATTCGCTCTATTGGCGGAAAGGGAGAGAACCACCACATCCCCCACAGAAAGGGGGTGAGAAGATGGAAGCGATCCCCCGCAAATACGGTGAATGGGGCCAGTTTGACCGCTACTGCAAGCTGGTTCTGTACCATGAGGCGATAGATTATCTGCGGGAAATGAAGTGCCGCCGCGACCGTGAAGTGTCGCTGGACGCTGTTTCCCCGGCTGATTGGGACAAGCTCTCGACCGTAGATCGGTATTCCTGCGACAGCTTTACATTCAGTTCGCATGGCTATGACCTACATATCGACAACGAGCTTGTTGCCGAGGCGTTTGCCAGCCTGCCAAAAGACGAGCAGAGTATTTTGATTCTCCGCTTTGTTCTGGATTTGACTGACGAAGAAATCGGCCGCCTGATGGGAATGTCCCGCAGCGCAGTACAGCGCCACAGGACAAGCACCCTGAAAGACTTGCGTATAAAATTGATGGCGTTCATGCCGGAGGGAGGTTAAACGCGGATGAAGCAATCCAGTTACAAGGGCAAAAGCCCTCTGCCTGATTTTGTGATCGACGCGGCCTGCGCCGGTAACGCCGAAGCCGTGGAGCGTGTCTTGCAGCATTACGACGGCTATATCAATAAGCTGTGTACCCGGACGCTCTATGACGGCAGCGGTCAGCCTCATATCTGCATTGACGAGTATATGAAGCGCCGATTGCAAATCAAGCTGATCCATTCCATCGTTAGTCCCATTGGCGACTGACGGTTAAGGCCCCGGCCATAGACAGGCGGCTTTCCCTTTCCCCGCCTGCCTGTTTTCCCGGCGGCCCCTTTGCTCCTTGACAAATACGCCCGCAGGACAATGGCGGCGCGTCATAGGGCAGACGGATACATTCTGTCTGTGCCGAGCCGGGCGGCAGGTGCGCCAAGAGGCTTTCCCTCATTGGGGTAAGCGGAGCGATTTTACCGTGCCGTAAAGCAGGTGTGGCAGCCTGCGGGCGACGACGCGCAGATAGGACAATGATACTCCCTTGCCGTCGTAGTCCGAGCGTTTGAAGCGTCGCAGGCAACGAGCAGGGCCGCGTGAGAACCACGCGGGGGTGAGATTCCCGTGGAGCTGTGCCAGCAGCCGTCCGTTCTTTTCTGCTCACTTTCGCAAAAAACAACCTTTGTTTTGAAAAGAAAGGGGGCCATGTTATGAGTAATAACGATGTGCCTATTTGGGAAAAATACACGCTTACCATTGAGGAAGCGTCCAAATATTTTCGGATCGGGGAAAACAAACTGCGTCGGCTTGCCGAGGAAAACCCCACCACTGGCTGGGTGATCCTGAACGGCAACCGCATCCAGATTAAACGGAAGCAGTTTGAAAAAATCATTGATTCCCTTGACACAATATAGTGAAAAAGGGCCTTGCGCGTGTTATAATAGGTTATAAGCGTGTCAAGGCTCTTTCCGTCATGGAAAGGAGCATGACGAAATGCCAAGAAAAGAACGAGATGAAAAAAGACGGGACAACAAAGGCCGCCTTTTGAAGTCTGGAGAGAGCCAGCGATCAGATGGAAGATACGCTTACAAATACATTGACACCTTTGGAGAACCCCAGTTTGTTTACTCATGGAAGTTAGTACCCACCGACAAAGTACCTGCCGGGAAACGGCCCTGTCTTTCCCTGCGCGAGAAAATCAAGCAGATACAGAAAGACCTTGACGACGGGATAGACACCATCGGCAAGAAAATGACCGTGTGCCAGCTTTATGAAAAGTACACCCGGCAGCGCGGGAATGTGCGGAAAGGAACCCAAAAGAGCCGCCAGCAGTTGATGAAACTTCTGTCCGAAGATAAGCTGGGCGCGGCCAGCATTGACAGCGTGAAGCTGTCTGACGCGAAAGAATGGGCCTTGCGTATGCAGGAAAAGGGCGTTGCCTACAACACCATCTGCAACAGCAAGCGTTCCTTAAAAGCCATCTTTTATATGGCCGTACAGGACGATTGCCTCCGCAAGAATCCCTTTGACTTCCAGATCAATGAGGTTATCAACGACGATACCGTACCAAAGGTGCCGCTTACCCCTACACAGGAAAACGAGCTTTTGGATTTCATGCAGAACGATTCCGTCTATGCCAAGTATTATGACGAGGTGGTGATCCTGCTGGAAACCGGGCTTCGTATTTCCGAACTCTGCGGCCTGACGCCAGCCGACCTGAATTTTGAGAAGCGCTTTGTGAATGTAGACCACCAGCTTTTGAGAAGCACCGAGGACGGTTACTATACCGAAGCGCCAAAAACAGAAAGCGGATTCCGTCAAGTGCCTATGAGCGCAGCCGCCTATGAAGCGTTTGAGCGCGTGTTGAAGAAGCGCAGGGACGGCAGGTGCATTGAGGTTGACGGTTATAAGGACTTTCTGTTCCTGAACCGGGACGGCCTGCCCAAAACCGCCGTCAACTATGACGCCATGTTCAAGTGCCTTGCCAAGAAGTACAACAAGTGCCACAAGGAGCCGCTGCCCGATGTGATGACGCCGCACACCATGCGGCATACATTCTGTACCAGAATGGCAAACGCGGGCATGAACCCCAAGGCATTGCAGTACATCATGGGACACGCCAACATTGTAATGACGCTGAACTATTACGCCCACGCTACTTTCCATTCCGCACAGGAGGAAATGGAACGGCTGCAAGCCAAGGCAAAAACCACCGCAGAGGCCAAGCCGGAGCCTGCGGCGGAAAGCGCCGAGGAAACCAAGGCGGCATAAGTAGTACGCAGAATTTACTACTGCTTTTACTACTTTTGAGAGCGAAAACATGAGGGGTAATAAAAAGATTTGTGAGGTTCTTCCGATATGAAAAGTGCCGGAAAAGCCCGGAATAACGGGCTATACCGGCATATAAGAACATCTAAAGAGATAATTAGAAATCTATTAAATGATTTGATAAAAGTATTAAAGTTTTTTCGCCGAAGCCTTTTTTTCAAAAAAGGCTGGAAAATCCCGCGTGGAAAATTCCTCGTAAAACAGAAAGTGAGAACAAAGATGCCGAACCATGCCGAACAGCTGGCGCAGGAACTGAACCTGAGCCTGAAAAACGTACAGGGTGCCATTGACCTGATCGATGCCGGGAACACCATCCCATTTATTGCCCGATACCGCAAAGAAGCTACCGGCTCTATGGATGACCAGGTGCTGCGCAACTTGGGCGACCGCCTGGAATACCTGCGCGGATTGGATAAGCGTAAAGAAGAAGTGACCGGCTCCATTGAAGCGCAGAACGCCATGACGCCAGAACTGCAGGCCGCTTTGGCTGGTGCCAAAACACTGGCCGAGGTGGAGGATATCTATCGTCCGTATAAGCCCAAGCGCAAGACCCGCGCCAGCATCGCCCGCGCTCGCGGCCTGCAGCCGCTGGCCGATGCTACCTTGAAGCAGGATGCTAACTTTGACCCGCAGACAGCCGCCAACGACTACCTGAACGAGGAAGTCCCCGATGCAGCAGCTGCTCTGGCCGGGGCACAAGATATCATTGCCGAAACCATCAGCGATGACGCTCACTGCCGCGCCGAGCTACGCCGCTACTACCATGCGTTCGGCATGGTCAAAAGCGTAAAAGCTAAGGACGAAGACAGTGTATACACCCAGTATTATGATTATACCGAGCCTGTCGCCAAAATCCCTGGCCACCGTATTCTGGCCCTGGACCGCGGCGAGCGGGAAGGCTTTTTGAAGGTGAGCATTGCCGTGGAAGCCGAGCGCGCCGGGGGCATTGTGGCCTGGATGTTCGCCCGCAAAAAGACCGGCGGCGCCAGCGCTGCCATTGTGGAAGCCGCGGCACTGGATGCCTACAGCCGCCTGATCCACCCCAGCCTGGAAAACGAACTGCGCGCCGAACTGACCGCCAAGGCCGCCGAGGGTGCCATCACTGTGTTTGGCGAGAATCTGCGCCAGCTGCTGCTGCAGCCGCCCATCCGCGGCAAAACCGTGATGGGCCTGGACCCCGGCTACCGCATGGGCTGCAAGGTTGCCGTGGTGGACCCCACCGGCAAGGTGCTGGATACCAACGTGGTATACCCGGTGCCGGAATTCAAGCGGGTGGATCAGGCCAAGAAAACCATCAAGAGCATGGCGCTGAAAAACGAGGTGGAGGTCATGGCCATCGGCAACGGCACCGCCGGGCATGAAACCGAGGAGTTTGCCGCCGCCGTAATCCGTGAACTGGCCGAGGAAAAGGGGCTGCACCTGCAATATATGGTCGTCAGTGAAGCCGGCGCTTCGGTGTATTCGGCGTCCAAGCTGGCGGCGGAGGAGTTCCCGCAGTATGATGTCAACCTGCGCAGCGCGGTTTCCATTGCGCGCCGCTTGCAGGACCCGCTGGCCGAACTGGTTAAAATTGACCCCAAGGCCGTGGGCGTGGGCCAGTACCAGCATGATATGCCCCAGAAGCGCCTGAACGAAACGCTGGACGGTGTGGTGGAAGACTGCGTGAACAGCGTTGGCGTGGATCTGAACACGGCGTCCGCCCCGCTGCTGGCCCGTGTGGCCGGCATTACCAACGCTACCGCTAAAAATATTGTGGCTTGGCGTGAGGAGGAGGGCGCGTTTACCTCCCGTGCGCAGCTGAAAAAGGTCAAGGGCCTTGGCCCCAAGGCATTTGAACAGTGCGCAGGCTTTTTGCGCCTGCCGGGTGCCAAGAACCCGCTGGATGCAACCGCCGTCCACCCCGAAAGCTACCCCGCCGCCAAGGGCCTGCTGGAAGCATGCGGCTGTGACGCCAAAGAGATCGGCACGGACGCGATGCAGAGCCTGCCGGTACGGGTGAAGAGCCGCGGCACCAAAGCCCTGTGCGAAGCACTTGGCGTGGGCGAACCCACCCTGATGGATATTGTGTCCGAGCTGTGCAAGCCGGGGCGCGATGTGCGCGACAGCCTGCCCAAACCCCTGCTGCGCAGCGATGTGATGGGGCTGGAGGACCTGAAGCCCGGCATGGAGCTGAAAGGTACCGTGCGCAATGTGATTGACTTTGGCGCATTTGTAGATATCGGCGTGCATCAGGACGGACTGGTGCATGTTTCCCAGATCAGTGATAAGTTTATCAAGAACCCGAGAGATGCGCTGAAAGTGGGCGATGTGGTGCAGGTCAGGGTACTGAGCGTGGATACAGCCAAAAAGCGCATTGCCCTGACCATGAAAGGCGTGCCCCAGAGCTGAAAACCTGGCCGAAAACCGCAAAAATCAGCACTTTTCGGCAGAGCATGGAATTATGTTGCCGGAAGGAAAAGCCAAATGGACAGTTTGAATGTGCAACCTGCCAAAACAGGAACAAAAACCGTTAAAATACAAAGCTGAAAAGACAAAAACTGAAATCAGAAAAGTCAAAAAATAAAGAAAATTCGTGAATAAAGCGAAAAAACTTTGGCAGCCTGTACAAAGCGGAACATGAACAAATTTGTCTTTTGTGCATCCCGATGAAAAAATGGCAACAATGAATCTAACATAGGTACGCCGGATAGAATTATGCTATAATGCAGCTGTAAGGGAAAGGAAATGTGGGTTCCGCTCTTACCGCGCAGGCATGATGGCCTGTGCCGGGTTTTATTTATGGAGGTCATTATTATGGTAAGACAAGTCAAGGTTTCCAACTTCGCAGAAGTACAGGGAATCGTGTCTGCCGCTGCCAAGTGTTACAATGAGGTCGGCGTGCATGACATGAAGGGCAGCATTGCTGATGCAAAGAGCATTCTCGGTATGATGAGTCTGGACTACAGCCATCCGGTCAAGATCGTCTGTGAGGACGAACATGACCTGGACTGTGTGATCCAGGCACTGCGCCAGTAAATTCAGCTGCCCGGCGGGCTGGCTTTCAGCCCCGGAGGCAGGAATAAGGAAAAACAGAACAGGGCGGTTGGTCATTGAAGTGACCCCCAAAAGTTAGACAATATTTTGAAGTAAAAATTATTCAAGCAGCCGAAAGGGCTTGCTGTCTGTGAATTGCAGGCGGCAAGCCCTTTAGCTTTGCCTTGATCCTGCGGTTGTTGTAGTAATCCAGGTATTCGATCAGTTCCTGTTTGAAGTGTTCCATGGACTGAAATTCTTGCAGATATAACAGTTCACTTTTGAGCAGTCCGAAGAAATTTTCTATCACAGCATTGTCCAGACAGTTTCCCTTGCGGCTCATGCTCTGTCGGATACCCTTCTCGCGGAGCATCCGCTGGTACTGCTTGTGCTGATATTGCCAACCCTGATCAGAGTGGAGAATCAGGCTTGTTCCGGCCGGGATCTTTGCAAACGCCTCGTCAAGCATGGTGGTTACCATGCTGAGTACAGGACGATCCGATATGGTGTAACTGACCAGATCGCTACTGTGCAGATCGAGAATCGGGGACAGATAGAGCTTTTCTCCAAACAGGCTGAACTCCGTCACATCCGTGACCCATTTCTGATTCGGCTTTTCGGCATGGAAATCCCGATTTAGCAGATTTGATGCGATTTTGCCCACTTCTCCCTTATAAGAGCGATACTTCTTCATTCTGACACGGCAAACTAAACCCAACTCTTTCATAAGCCGCTGGACAGTCTTGTGGTTCACAGAGAATGTACGCTTGCGAAGTTCTGCCGTGATCCGGCGATAGCCGTACCGACCCCTGTTTTCGTGGTAAATCGTTGTGATTTCTTCCTTAACAGATGCATATTTGTCTTCTTTCTGCATCTGCTTCAAATGATAGTAGAAAGTTGCACGGGGCAGTTGAGCGATTGAGAGCAGAAGATTGAGAGAATATTTTTGCCTTAGTTTCTGAACTACCAGCGTTTTCCGCGCTGGCGTCGCTCGTCTTCCAAAACCAAGGCTTGCAAATTTTTTAGGTAATCGTTCTCCGCACGCAATCGCTGCACTTCGGCCAGCAGATCTTCTTCTACATCCTTTGGCAGTTTCTTTGGCCGACCAGTGCTGCCGCGGCCACGCCGTTCGACGGCAAAGCCTTCCGGCCCTTCCTCCAGATAGATTCGCTCCCATGATTTGATCCGATCTCTGCTGTTTACCCCAAATCTACGACAGGTTTCGCTGTAACTCAATTTCTCTTTCTGCATGGTTTCAATCACCAGTTTTTTGAATTCTGGCGTATATCGCTTGTTTGGTACTCCTTTTGGCATAGCAAAACACCCCACTTGTTAGATAGTATATCATACTGTCTAACAAATGGGGTGCAGTTCACATTTTGGGACGGCTGCCCTGCTTTTTTGTTGCTTGGCGGGCAATTTTGCCCCCACACCGTGCTTGCAATGGGCGGTCAAACGCGGTATAATGTTTTTACATTGCCATTTGCGGGTGGTGCCCGCGCGGCAAATTGAAAGTATAGTAAGGAGACCCCACAACATGAAACAAAAATTCATCAGTCTGGCTCTGGCAGTCATGCTGCTGCTGGGCGTAACGGGCTGTGCCATGTCCACCCCGGCCAGCGTGGGCAGCATTGGCGGCGTTGATATCCCGGCCGGCATCTACCTGCTGGCCCAGTATAACGCCTACAACACCGCTTCCGGCGCAGCAAAGCTTGCCACCGGCGAAACCGCCAGCAACGTGAAAGCCGTGCTGAAAGCTGAGTGCACCGGCACCATTAACGGCGAGGAAGTTACCACCGACGGCGCAGATTACGTTGCCCGCCTGACCCTGCGCAGCCTGCAGTATTACGCAGCTGTGGAAAAGAAGTTTGACGAGCTGGGCGGCACACTGGACGAAGCCGCTACCGCCGAAGCCGCCAAGACCGCCGATACCCAGTGGGAGAATAACAGCGATCTGTACGCAGCAAACGGCATTTCCAAGGCAACCTTGGAAAAGTACCAGCTGAACAGCAAAAAGGCAGATGCCTGCCTGAAGCTGATCTACGGCGAAAACGGCAGCAGCCCGGTCACCGAGCAGGAATATGCCGATTACATCAACAACGATTGCTACTACCTGGAGCTGGTCCAGCTGCCGCTATTTGACCAGAGCACTTATACCTTTGCCAGCGACGACCAGAAAGCCGAGATTGAAGCCCTGGCCAACCAGTGCCGTGATGACTTGGCCGCGGCTACCAACGAATCTGCCCTGTACAGTGCTGCAATGACCTATGTGCCGCAGGCCTTTACCGCACTGGGCAGCAGCGTGGAAGCAACCCAGGCACTGTATTACACCGGCAGCGGTCTGTTTACGCCTTCGGATCTGTCCAGCTACAACACCAATGACGGCGGCAACAGCATTACCGATGCGGTAAAAGCAGCCGGTACCGGCAACTGGACGGTGGCCGACCTTGGCATGAGCTACATGATCGTGCGCAGCCTGGACCCCATGGAGCAGGGCACGGTGGGTGATTTTGTGAGCCGCTATAATCTGCTGGACGCTATGAAGAGCGATGCTTTGCAGGACGAGTTCTATGCAGAGGGCACCGAGATGGAAAATAACCTTTCCGCCAGCGTGATGAAGACCTACAGCGCATCCAAAATCAAAAAGACCGTAAAGTAATCATCGGGCACCAAAGCCGGAGCAGTGCGGGTTCAAAACCGGCACGCCCCGGCTTTTTTGATTTTACAGAACAGCCAAAGATGTAAAAAAGGGGAACACTTACATGAAGCAAACAAACATGCGTATGCTGGCATTGTGTGCGGCGCTTTGCCTGTGTGTGGCAACAGCAGCGCCCGCCTATGCGGAAAGCACCCGTCAGACCCCACGGACCAGCTTTGTGGAAACGCTGCTGGACATCCCGGTGCTGGGGGATATTCTGCGGTTTTTCAGCGGGGAGGAACCTTTGATCCAGTGCGGCTACGCAGAAGTGGCAAAAGCTTACATTCTGTACCGCAAGCAGAGGGAAAAAATCCGCAACATGAAATCGACGATCGTAGACTACAAAGAGATCGTGGACAGCTACGTAAAAGTAGAGGACTGGCGTGTCAAAGAGAATTCGACCGTAACGTATTCTGTCGGCGGTCTGATCTTAAGCAATTCCGGCGCGATCACAGCCAACTACTGGTTATCAGAGATTTATGATGACGAGATCGCCGAGGCACACCGCAACGCGGATATTCACATCCACGACCTGTCGATGCTGACCGGCTACTGTGCAGGATGGTCGTTAAAACAGCTCATCAAAGAAGGACTTGGCGGCATCAACGGAAAGATTACTTCTTCTCCGGCAAGACATCTCTCGGTTCTGTGCAACCAGATGGTCAACTTCCTCGGCATTATGCAGAACGAGTGGGCAGGTGCGCAGGCATTTTCTTCATTTGATACGTATCTGGCGCCGTTCGTCAAAGTGGACAACTTAAGCTACGGCGAAGTGAAGAAGTGCATCGAGGCGTTTATCTACGGCGTCAACACACCGAGCCGCTGGGGAAGCCAGGCACCGTTCTCCAACATCACACTCGACTGGACCGTACCGGATGACCTCGCGGAGCTTCCGGCGATCGTCGGCGGTAAGGAGATGGACTTCAAGTACAAAGACTGTAAAAAAGAGATGGATATGGTCAACAAAGCGTTCATCGAGACGATGATCGAGGGAGATGCCAACGGAAGAGGCTTCCAGTACCCGATCCCGACCTACTCCATCACATCCGATTTTGACTGGTCCGATACGGAGAATAACCGTCTGCTGTTCGAAATGACTGCAAAATACGGTACCCCGTACTTCTCCAACTACATCAACAGCGATATGAAACCAAGCGACGTGCGCTCCATGTGCTGCCGTCTCCGCCTGGATCTGCGTGAGCTTCGAAAGAAAACCGGCGGATTCTTCGGTTCCGGCGAGAGCACCGGATCGGTCGGCGTTGTCACCATCAATATGCCGCGTATCGCATATCAGTCCAAAGATGAGAAAGAGTTCTACCGCCGTCTCGATCATATGATGGATATTGCCGCACGTTCGTTAAAGACGAAACGTGAGGTCATTACCCGCCTTCTGGACAAGGGACTGTATCCATATACGAAACGGTACCTTGGAACGTTTGAGAACCACTTCTCAACCATCGGTCTGATCGGTATGAACGAGGCCGGCTTAAATGCCGCATGGCTCGGAAAGGGTCTGGAGGATCCGAAGACACAGCAGTTTACGAAAGAAGTTCTGAACCATATGAGAGAGCGTCTTTCTGATTACCAGGAGGAGTACGGCGATCTGTACAACCTTGAGGCAACTCCGGCGGAGTCGACCGCATACCGTCTGGCAAAACACGACCGTGCAAAATGGCCGGATATCAAGACCGCAGGCCATGAGGGAGATACCCCGTACTACACCAACAGCTCCCATCTGCCGGTGGACTATACCGAGGATATTTTCTCTGCGCTTGATATTCAGGATGATCTGCAGACGCTGTACACCTCGGGAACTGTATTCCATGCGTTCCTTGGCGAAAAACTGCCGGACTGGAAAGCAGCAGCTTCCCTTGTGCGGAAGATTGCAGAGAACTACAAACTGCCGTACTACACGCTGTCCCCGACGTATTCTGTCTGTGCGAACGACGGCTATCTCGCCGGCGAGCATTTTACATGTCCGATCTGTGGAAAAGAGGCAGAGGTTTACAGCCGTATCACGGGATATTACCGTCCGGTCAAGAACTGGAACGACGGAAAACGCCAGGAGTACAAGAACAGAACTGTATATGATATCATCCACTCCAAATCGCCGGAGCAGAAAATGAAATCG
>OIKU01000134.1_pt1 | contig 14586 bp, 15 predicted proteins | sample 1584231 | NCBI WGS metagenome assembly OIKU01 (sample SAMN02674693, study PRJEB24791) | human gut metagenome, SKBSTL018 | isolation source: stool | host: Homo sapiens | place: USA
GACTGCTCAAGTATAATACCACAGAGCGGGTAGAATGTCAACCCTTTTTGAGAAAAATTTTCGTATTCTCCTGCCGCAGCTTTTAACGCACCATTGTCCGGTGCTGTGCGCGGTATTCGGCAGGGGTGATGCCGTACAGACGGCGGAAGGTTTTCAGGAAGCTGCTGTAATCCGGAAAGCCGCTTTCGGTGCAGGCATTCAGGACGGAAACGCCCTCTTCCAGCGCCTTGCGGCAGTGCTGCATCCGCAGATAGATCAGGTAGTTGTGGATACTCTCCATGGTGCACTCCTTGAACGCGCGGGAAAGGTGCTCCCGGCTGGCGTAAAGCTCTTGCGCCAGCTGCGCGGTGGTAAGGGTCGGGTCCTGATAATGCGTTTGCAGGTAGACCACCGCGCGCGACCAGCACACTGGTGCTGCTGGGTGTTCTAAGCCCTGACTGTTCCGGGTAAAGCAACGAATACGTTGCCCCCATTTCTCTGAAGATATCCTGCATCTGAGGGGGAATGGGGGCATTTTTATCAAAAACCTGAGAGGAATAAAAACTATGGAGATCTGCTCCCGTTTTACCGGCATGGAGCGCAAGGACGGCGCTTTCCTGCTGCATACTGATAACGCTGATATCAAGGTCTGCTTTGTGACCGATGAGATCGTCCGCGTCCGCGCAAGCTTTGACCATGAGCTGGCAGAGGAGTCCTACGTCCTGATGACCACCGCATGGGAGGATCGGATAAAGCCACTTCCTGCCGTAGCTCTTTACAGGTCTACACTCATCCACCACACGCCCGATTCTTACACCAAACGCGAACTTGTCGGGGCGAGGCCCCTCCATCTTGCTGGCGCAAGACCGTTCGGTCGCTTAAAAGCCCCACTGGGGCTTTCATTGCTGCGCAAACGCGAACTTGTCGGGGTGAGCCCTTCCATCTTGCTGCGCAAGACCGTTCTGTCGCTTAAAAGCCCCACTGGGGCTTTCATTGCTCCGCTGCGCTGCGCAAACGCGAACTTTTGAGAATACGTCACTTTCGGCAGTGTGCAAGAAAAAACAATGAAAACTTTGGCAAAAAGAGAGAGGGCTGGACGGTGCCAGCCCTCTTGACAAGAAAAAAACACAAGGCTCTTTATTATGATAAAGCTATAAGAACAGGATAAAGACAATTATTTGAGATTTTTGAAAAAACGGAAATCATTTTGATGATGTGGAACGTTTTAATAGACAGGAAGGGGGTGAACCGTATCCAGACAGAATTATTGCTGCGGAAAGCGCAGAGCGGAGATACAGGTGCGTTGGACACTTTGATTGCAGCGTACTACCCACAAATTCTGAACTATTGCCGTTGGCATACAGCAGACGAGCAGCAGGCGCAGGATGCAGCACAGGAAACCTTTTTGAAAGCGGTGCGCTGGCTGGATTCCTGTGGTGGATTTCAGGGGGCATTCCGTCCCTTTCTGTACAAAATCGCAAAAAACATTTGCATCGATCTGAACCGTACGATGGAGCGGACGGAGGTATCGCTGGAGAGCTTGCCGGGCGAACCCGCCTATCAGGAAAGCGGCTTTGCTGCGGCAGAGGAGAAAGCAAACCTGCGAGCGCTGACGGCCCAGCTGGAGCCGGAACAGCGGGAACTGGTATTGCTGCGGTTCGCACAACAGCTTAAATTGCGGGAGATCGCGCAGATCACAGGTCTGCCCCTGCGCACGGTGCAGTCCCGCCTGCGTGCCGCATTGAAAACCTTGAAAATGCAATTGGAAAAGGAGGACTGGAGATGAATCGAGCCTTTGAAAAAGAACTGTCCAGAGCACTGGCGACAGAGCTTGACACAGCCGCACCGAAAACGCTGCTGCGCCGCTGCCGGGCGGAACATGTCGTAAAACAACGGAGTGATTGGCGTGATTTGCTGCACTGCCAGTTCAAATTGCTGGGCTGGAAGGTCTGGGCGCTGGAAGCAATGGCGGCACTGGCGTTGTACAGTGTGGGTCGGGAACTTGCCCTGTGGGAGAAGGCATGGACATTACGCAATGCACTGTTTGGTCTGAGCACACTTGCCATGCTGACAGCCCTGCTCAGTCTGCCGTTTTTATACCGGGCAAGTCAATATAAGATGCTTGAACTGGAACAAGCCACATATGCAGGAATCGGTCGTCCACTGGTGATGCGGTTTTTGCTGCTGCTGGCGGGGGAAACGATCCTGCTGGGAGTGCTGGTACTCAATGTGCGGGCAGCCGTGCCATGGAGCATCGGGCAACTGCTGGCGGTGCTGACCGTGCCATTCCTAACCGCAAACAATGAGCTGCTTCTTCTGCTGCGCTGGGTGCGCCCGGAATGGATGATGACCGGGGCTGTACCACTGTTTGCAGGGCAGCTGTGTTTGCTGCGGTTCGTGCAATTATCGGAACTGCCGAAAGGTCTGCCACTGGCGGCGGGCGTGCTGGTGCTCTGTATGGTGTTGCAGTGCATCCGGCTTGCCGCCCGGTCAGAATATATTGCAGAAGCTTGAAAGGAACAAGTCATGGAACTGAAAATTCAGAATATTACAAAGCGATACCGGGATAAAACGGCGGTGGATGATGTGTCCATCACTCTTACGCCGGGTGTGTGGGGACTGCTGGGGGCGAATGGTGCAGGCAAAACAACCTTAATGCGGATGCTGGCGGGCATTCTGCGGCCTAGCAGTGGCCGGATTTTGTGCGATGGGGTGGAGATTGGGACGCTTGGTGCGGCCTACCGGGAAAAGCTGGGGTATCTGCCGCAGGAATTCGGGTTTTACCCGGAATTCACGGTGCAGGACTATCTGGAATATATGGCGGCGCTCAAGGGTCTGCCGCGCACAGAGGCTGCCCGGCAGATCGACGCACTGCTGGAGCGGGTAAGCCTCACTGAGGTGCGCCGCAAAAAGATCATAAAGCTTTCCGGCGGTATGAAGCGCCGGGTTGGTATCGCACAGGCACTGCTCAACGACCCGGAAATTTTAATTCTAGATGAGCCCACGGCAGGGCTGGACCCCGGAGAACGGGTGCGCTTCCGCAATCTGCTGTCGGAGTTTGCGCAGGAACGGATCGTTCTCATTTCAACGCATATCGTTTCGGATGTGGAATACATTGCGGCCGAAAATGCCGTGATGAAGGCTGGCAAAATCATTGCACAGGACACCACCGAAGGGCTGGTAAAGCAGATCGAAGCCAAGGTCTGGCAGGGGAACATCCCGATGGAACAGCTTTCCCGGTGGGAATACCGGCTACGGGTAGTGAACCTGCGCAACGAGCCGGACGGAACGGTAACATTGCGGTATCTGGCGGATGCACCGCAGCTGCCGGACAGCGTCCCGGCACAGCCCCGGCTGGAAGATCTGTATCTGTGGCTGTTCCCGGAGGAAATGGAGGAAGCAAAATGAACCTGTATCGTTTGGAATTGAAACGTGTGTGCAAAACTCGTATGACAGCTATTCTGCTGGCCATTGCACTGGTGCTGGCCGTGGTCATGGCATATCTGCCGGTAACCTTTATCGGCTGGACGGAACTGGATGCCAGCGGAAACGAAGTGCGTTACACGGGTCTGAAAGCAATCCGGAAACGGCAGGAGCAGCAGGTATCCGGTACCATCACGCCGGATGTCATGCAGGAAGCACTGGAAGCCTATCAGCGGGTGTACCGGCAGTATAATGCAAGCTCCATCAACGATATCCCGGTCGAGGTATTTTATAAAGAACTTGCCCGATATCGGCCTCTTGTGAACAACGCAAAGGAAGCCTTTGCCGACCCGAAAACCGGCATGGCACCGGGCGTGATGGGGCTGACCGCAGAGGATATGCAGAACTTTTACAGCCAGCTCCCCAAACGACTGGAATCGGTGATCTGGCTGGAACAAAGCGGAAAGCCCGGCTATGAGCAGGCGCAGGCCATTGCACAGAAAAAGTTCGATGCTGTACAAAAACCGTTCACCTATTCATTTGGAGTCAGTTCAGACGCGATGGATTACCAGACCCTGTTGAGTTTGCTGCTCACCCTGCTGTGCGCGGTGATTGCGGCCCCGGTGTTTGCATCGGATGCACAGACCGGGGCGCAGGACATCCAACTGTGCACAAAAAACGGCGGTCTGCGACTAGCAGCGGCAAAGCTAGCGGCGGCGTTTAGTATCACAGGGGCGGCGTATCTGCTCTGCGGCGTGGTGTGGATCATGGTCACGAATGCTCTATTTGGCTGGGAAAGTACCCAAACTTCCGTGCAATGGCTGTTTTCTGTGACCAGCCTGCTGCCGTATACCGTTGGCCAGATGGAGTGGGTCATGCTGGTGGCAAACTTCCTGATCTTCTTTGCGGAGGTGGCCTTTGTGCTGATGGCATCCGTATGGGCCAAGAACAACCTGACCGCTTTGTCTGTGGCGCTGATCAGTGTGGTGGCACCGCTGATTGTTTATATGGTCGTGCCGGGCTCCTTCGGAGAATGGCTGTCCACCCTGATTCCGGCAGGGGGCATTGGGCTTTCCAATGCATTGCTGTATAAAATGATCAGCTTTGATTTTCTCTATGCAGGTGGGCATGCCTTCTTTCAGGCAGATGTACTGCTGGCATCGGCACCGATCAAGATCGTTCTGCTCGTTGGATTGGCAGCATGGGGGTATCTGCGAAAGACCAAGGTGGCTTAAAAGGAAACGCTACTGAAAAAAGTTCATCGGATGCATAGAAAACTGCATCGGATGAACTTTTGTGTCCTAAGCTCCCTGCCATGAATCATGGTTGTTGATGTACATTTGATGATTGTTGCACATCCATAATTGTTTGTGATAAATGCATTCTCGTAGGCATAAGTCAGGATCGTATGAATGTTAGCACCTGTTTTTGCGCCTGCCTGCTGTGTCAACAGGTACACCACATCGAATTGTTTGAAGGTTGTAAACACTGTGATCAACACCGATGGAGCAATGATTGGGCGAATCGCAGGAATCGTAATAAAGTATGCCCTTTGGAACCAGTTTGCACCGTCGAGGATTGCACTCTCATAGCAACTATAATCCACAGCTTGCAGGGCACCATCCATAATCATAATCATGAACGGTAGCGCCAACCAAAGGTTAACAACTGTGCAGCAGATAAATGCTGAAACATCATTCGCTAGCCAGCGTACTGTTGCCAGTCCAAGCTTCTGCATCCACTGGGTCAGCAAACCAAACTGCGAATTAAAAATACCTGTTTTCCAGAGCAGAATCGACACATAGCCCGGCATAGCCCAAGGAATCATAAGCAGAGTCTTGTAGAACCGCCTCCCCTTAAAGTTCTGTATATTCAGCAGACTTGCCAGCACAAAAGCAATCACCAACTGCAGTACCATGTTTAGTACAGTCCACAGTATAGTACGAAGTAATGCTGCTAAAAAACCGGAGTCGAAAACGAACAGTGCATCTTTATAATTCTTCAGCCCTACAAACGAGAAGTTGAACCAATGGTAAACGTTCATGTTTGTAAAGGAGATGTACGCTGTGTACAGGATTGGGAATACAACGATCAGCAAGATCAAAAGCAACGAAGGGGCACTGCATAAATAAGCCCAAAACGTTTCTTTTTTGTGATTTTTCATAGTGCGGCCTTTCCGCATCACTGCATCTGTTTAATAAGGTTCTCCGCCTGTTTCTGGGCAGCCTGTGCGCTGCTACGAACGTCTTTTCCGCTCATGTTAACATCTACCAGCAGATTTTCTGTAACTGTCCACATAACGTCCATTTCAGGCACATTCGGCATAGGAACCGCATCCTGCGCCGTATCGTACATAGCCATAACCATGTCGTCACCACTGATGGTAGGGTCATCATAGCAGCTCTGTTTTGCAGGGGCACAGCCACTTGCTTTTGCCATAGCAATGCCAACAGAATCATTTGTCAGCACCTGCAAAACCTTTGCGATTGCATCGTGCTTGCGCTCGGCTGCAACTTTCAGCACATGGACACCCTGCACACCGGAATACGGTGCAATTTTATTGCCTGTCTCATCCACGGTAGGCATTGGCGCAATACCTAAATCAATACCGCTCTCACGCGCTGTAGGAACCAGCCACGGTCCGCCAATGGTAGAGTGCGCTTTGCCCTCGCGGAACAGCGTGTTCACGGTGGAATACTCACCTTCGGTAGGCATAAGTTCCACAAACTTTTTGTGGTATTCAAGTGCCTTGATAGTGTTCTCATCATCGAGGCCGGGTTCGCCGTTTTCGTTCAGAATGTAACCGCCAAATGCATGGAGCCAACCTGCAGCGTAGTACGCCGTGCTGTGCTGTTCCACAAAGCCGTAATGCCCGCCCTTCGTGTTTTCCTGCATATACTTGTACAGTTCTTCTGTGGTCGAGGGCACCTCGTCATCACTCATATAGCGCCTGTTGTACATATAGAGCAGAGTTTCAAAGTAAAGTGGAAGCTGGTACACTTCTCCCTTATAAGTAGCAGCCTCAACGGTCATCGGAATGTACTGATCCAAGGTGCTTTTATCGACGAAATCCGTTATAGGTGCGAGAATGCCCATTTCGGCGTATACGCCGATTTTATCATGTGCAAAGAAGTACATATCGGGGGCAGATTTCGGATCGTTGCCGACCATCTTCAGCGAATCAGTCAAACCGTCTTTCTTTTCCAGTTTTACCACGATATCCGGGGCAAGCGTATCTAACTCAGCTTGTAGTGCCTGCGCGACTTCATCTTCTTTGTCGTGCCAAATCGTGATGGTAACCGGGCCATCTGTCTGTGAAGCATTACCCGTACCGCCCGACGAGCAGCCGGTCATCAGCAGCGATACCGCCACACATACACTTAAAAATCCTGCTATCAGGCGTTTCATGGAATACCTGCCTTTCTAATCATATCAAATAAGGAGTACGGGCCGTTCAGCCCGTACTCTATATTTTTCTTTGAAGATTACTTTTTCTTTTTGGAAACGACCACGCCGCCTGCCACAGCAGCAATCACCACAACAACGACAATTGCAATCGGCATTGTGTTGGACTTGGTTTCTGCAGGTTCCGCTGCAACCGTAGGCTCACTCTCTGCAGCAGGAGCCTCATAAGTAACCTCTGCATTTTCTGCATCGGTTACTACAATCCAAAGATCCTTTCCAGTGTCCACACTGAGGTCACTGGTCTGAATGCCGCCCTCATTGGCATTCACGATAATGCTGTTAACCCAGCCGGGAACAGAAAGCGTCAGCCAACCGTCTTCCCCCTCCTGCAAGGCTTCGCCCGGCCAGGAAGAGAATGCGTTCGTACCGTCCGGTGCGGACCATGCCTACAGATGCGGCTCGCTCCAGTCGGCAGGAGCCTTTACATGAACAGTAATATCTTCTGCAACAGGAGCATTCGGATCATTGTAAGTAAAGTCGGATGTACCATCTTCAGAAACTGTAACCCACACTTCGGCCGCATCGATGGAGATATCCTCCGTCTTCACATCACCGCTGTTGCCGTTGACAATAATGCTATTCACCCAAACGGGTGCACTGGCAGTATACCAGCCATCTTCACCTTTGGTCATCGCTTTGCCGGGCCATGCATCAAATGCGTTCTTACCATCCGGTGCGGACCATGCCCACAGACAAACATCCTGCCAATCATCGGGAACCTGCGCATGAATCTTAAACTTTTCTACATACTCCGGTAAATCTCCAGTAGTCTGTGCATCATAGCTGATTTCTACATTTTCTGCATCGGTCACTGTGACCCAAGCATTTTTGTTTTCTAGCTTGTAGTCACCGGTCTGAACCGCTGCTTCGTTCGCATTGATGATAATGTTGTTTGTGTTTTCAGGAATCCAGCAGTAATACCAACCGTCGTTGTTGCTGTCTGCTTCCATCTCGCCACCGGGCCATGCATCAAATGCATTCGTGCCATCGTCTGCCCATGCCCACAGATGCGGGGCCGACCAGTCAGACGGAAGTTTGGCATAAATGAGCATTTTTCCATCGGATGCTTCCTCTGCAAACGCAGTAATCGGCATAAGCAGACACAGCATCAATGCCGCCAGCGCAACTGCAAACAAGTGTTTTACTCTGCTCATATTTGTTTCCTTCTTTCATAAGGTAAAGAGTTTTCGAGATTTTTTTGATGCGCATCCCTAACATCTACAGAGTAACACTCCCAATCACCAACGTCAACAAAGAAATAGGGAAACGGTTTCCTTTCAATTTGTGCATATTTCATTATAGATTTCCAATTTCAATGTGCAACATGCTATTATTTTTCGTTATTTTTGTTTTCTTGTAATCATATTGTAACTTCTTCAGCATTCGATTTTCCTTTTGTTTCCCATCTCATTTTTGTGCACTGATACTAGTTTTTTCAGTACTACACGAACGGTAGTCATAGTACCTTTATCAAATATCGAGCTTATCAGAGTGGTGCTACCTCGGCTCTCCATGTATTTCATAACGACAGCTACAGTTGCTTCATAATTACTTTCATGCATAAGCAAAAGACCGTCCACCTGCAGCATTCGTAGGATTAGTAGGTGGACGGTCGCTGTATTTATATGTTAATCTTCCATTCTTCTATGGTCGCAACCAAGCGAGAGATAATGCTCAATCTCCCCACCCAGCACAAGCTGGGCATACTCCAAGGGCTTGTTGTAGAGCAGCCAGTCCAGCTCTGCCCGCTGCGCCGGAGTGTTGCCATACTCGTCTTCAATGGCGATGCAGTCGATGGCAAGAGTAGTTTCATCTTCGAACCGGGCTTCCACCCGGTTGGTGTCCATGTTGTAGCGGCAGGAAAGCAGTTTGTTCATAAGAAAGCCTCCATGCTTTTCACATTTACTTCTTCTGCGGTGGAAAGTTCCGGTTGTCCGTTTGCAGATTCATGAATCCGCTTTGTGATGCAGCCCTTTGCAGGTCTACACTCATCCACCACACACCCGAATTTTACGTCAAACCCGAACAACGCTCTTTTTGCTCTGCACAAAATCCTGCATCGTTTGGCGTAAAATTGGCGTATGGCGTAGTTTTTACTGGAAATTCACCAAAAGAAAAAGCCCGAAACTTCTCGGTACATCAAGAAGTTTCAGGCTTTGTTATCTTAAAATTGGAAATTTACTGCTCAATCGGCTTCATCGTGGGGACAGGTCAAGGAAGGCTCACAAATGGCTTTATTTCCCTTTACAAGCCTATCCATGCGGTTTCCTTTTTCCTGCTCCCGTACGTCACCCTACGCAACTCTCCACAACTTACCGGCAATTTGGTGTAAAAGTGGTGTAGTAGTTGGTGTAGTGGATTTCAGACCGAAATGCCCAATTTGCCGTTCAGATTTGCAAAGGAATGGGCTTTGGCTTCCTTGGTGGCTTCCGCGTAAATCTCCATCGTGGTGCTGATGTCCTTGTGACCCATGATGTCCTGAATGATCTTCAGGTTGGTCTCATTTTCGCACAGCCGGGTGCAGAACGTGTGCCGGAGATTATGGCAGGAGAAAGGCGGCAGCAGCTGCGGTTCCCGCTTTTCCTTTTCGGCCTTTTCCAGCTCGGCTTCGTTGTAGGCCACACTGATGCGCTTGATGGCGCGGTTGACCGTCTGCGGATTCTGCGGCTGGCCGAAGCGGTTCAGGAATACGAAGTCCGAGATTCCGTCGATTTCGTATTCGCATACCAGTTCCAGCTCCTGCTGGTTGGTGCGTTCCTGCTCCAGCGCTTTCCGCACTTCGGGCAAGATTGGAATTGCCCGCTTACCGGCGGCAGTCTTGGGGGTGGACATGGTGAAATAGCAGCCACCGACCTCGTGGTCATGGTACACCAGATTGTGCTGGATGGTGATAAACCCACTCTCGAAGTCGATGTCACCCCAGCACAGGCCAACCGTTTCCGAGATGCGGCATCCGGTACCCAGCATGAAGGTGAACATCGGGAGCCAGTGCTGGAACTTCGGCGTTTTCTTGATGAAATTCAGAAACGCCTGCTGCTGGGGCAGGGTCAGAGCGTGTCGTTTGGGCGTTTCGTACTGGTGGGCGGCTTTAATGGCCGTCAGGACACCATCCGTGGGATTCACACGGATGTACTCATCGTCCACCGCCACCGCAAAGACCTGATGGAGAACATTCTGGATGGTTTCCAGCGTGTTCAACGCCATCTTGCCATTGCGGACGATGCCATTGTAGTAGCTGCGGATATCCGACTTCCGAACGTCCTTGAGTTTCATCGTGCCGATTTCATCCCGAACAAACTTCTTGTACATATAGTCGTAGTTGGAAGTGGTATGCTCTTTCAGACCCACTTTGTTTTTACGCCACTGTTCAAAAAGGTCATTTACCGTCAGGTTTCGCTCTGGAATGCGGATGCCCTCCGCCAAATCATGCTGGATCTTCTCTTCCTTCTCGCGCAGCCCCTCCAAAGTTGCGTCATAGACGGTGTGGCGTTTTCCGTTTTTCGCCGTCCAACGATACATATACAATCCATCGCTTTTACGATAGGATTCGCCACTTTTCAGTACACGGCCTTTATGATCTTTACGTCTTTGCATATAAACTCTCCTTTTCATTCACAGAATGTTGAAAAGGAGCCTTACGCCATGAGTATACCATGACGCAAGACTCCCTGCAACATCAAACGGTCAATTTTTGAGCCGCATCAGATTGAGAATGCCTTGTCCAGATATTCGTCCAGCTTACGGCGTTTGATCAGCCGTTTGGTTCCGTTCCAAAGGACGAACTTGCATTCATCGCTATCGGTCATTGACCGCAGTTTATTGATACCGATTCCAGAGTAAGCCGCCGCTTCCTCCAAGGTCAGATTACTCTTTTGCCAAATCGGAACTTCCTTCACTTGCACCTCCAATTCCTTGTAACCGGGTGCCGGGGCAGAAAGTGCCAGCTTTCTGCCCCGAACTCTCCCGATGAGGTTCAGATTTCCGAGTGCCCCTCCTGTGTGCGGGGTTGTGCCGCTGGTTTGTTTTGCGCCTGTTCTGCCTGCAAGCGGCTCAGCAGTTGCAGAACGGAATCCCGTGCTTTCTCCTTGACCTGCTCCTTGCCCTTCTGTCGGACATCCGGCTTCAGGAGCTTCTCCTGCAAGCGGGCAGCGGTGGTCTGCATGGTCTTGAGAAACTTGTTCAGTACATCGTCCAACCGATGAGCAGCGTATTCTCTCGTGGCCTGCGGAGCCTTGCGCTCCGGGGATAACACCCACTTCTTCGTGTCCTCGATCATCCGCATATCTTCCTTGCGGGTCTCGGTGCGTACCACGTCCGTCACGACCTCCACCGCCTTGTCGTAGGCCGCAGCCGAAACATCTTCCAGCAGGTTTTCCATGTCCGAAACTTTCAGGGTCAGCTCGTCCAGCTTGCTCTGCTGGGCGGCAAGCTGCTCCTTCTGCTTGGCAAGGATGAAGTCCTGCTTTTCCAGATATTTGCGGTTGCCGTACTCCGCTTCTTCCTCCAGTTCCAGCCCGTGCCGTTTTGCAATCTCAAACAGCATTTTCCGGCAGGCGGCATCAAAGGTGATCTTGCGGTTATTGCGGCGGCTGAGGAGTTTGTCCGGGTCGGGCAGCTCGAAGCCCAACGCTTCCAACGCCTTTTCCTGCTGGGGTGCGATCTCGCCATACCGGTTCTCGCAGTCGAATACATGACGCTCGTGGATATGAGGTGTGCTTTCGTCCAAATGCAGCGCCCAGTCCAGCACATGAACGTGTTCGCCAAACTTGGCCTTGAACTCGTCAATGAACTCGGTGACGATGTTCAGCAAGTCCTCTGCGGAAGCGTGTTCATCCAACGTCCCAAGCTGGTAAATAGTCTCCTCCGGGCAGGTCTTGCGGCTGGACAGCAGGTCAGGAATGGAGCGGTTGCGTTCCGTGTGCCGGATCTTGGCATTACGCCCGTTCTGACCTTCGATAAAGGTCGTGTACCGGCTCTCGTAGAACTGCCGTTCCACATCTGAAAAGGTCACTGCCAAGTCGTCCGGGTCTTGCGGATCGAGAGCCGAACGGAAGCCATGGAAGCAGTCCCAGTAGATGTTGCCTTTGGCTCGTTCCGGGTCGATATGCTCACTGTTGGCAAGGTTGAAACTCCGGTCATTGTGCTTGGGGTTGTAAGTGCCGTGTGCTCCGGTTCGTCCGTTGTGTCGTGTCAGTTTCAGATAGACATCCCTCCGTTTCAACATCTTGGCAGGGAGAACGCAGCAGCGAAGCTGCTGAATCTGTCGCCGTTTTGCGCCAGATAATACCCAGTAGGATATGACGCACAGCATCATATCACTGGGGCAAAGAGCTGCGCTCTCTGCACTCTTGCTCCGGGCAAGCTGACAGGCAAAGATTTGCGAATCCCTGCCCGCAGCCCGTCCGGCTTTTTCAGTTGGCCAAATTGACCAACTGATTTTGCCTGTTTCCAAAATGGTAACAGGCAGATAAACAGTCTGATAACGGCCATCTCACCCTGATTCCCATTTTGGGGATTTGGGTGGATGCTGGCAAGTGCCGCTTTCCGGCACTTAACGCTATGGGGTTGGTTGGTGGTCGTTTTGACCACCAACCAAAGCCCCTTATATGGCGCGTTTTCGGTCAATCGCTGCGTACGTGCGTACAGAGAAAGCCGACTGCTGCGTACGCACGTACGCAGCAAAACACCCAAATTCTCCTTTATAGGGGGTCATACTCGCCAACTGTTGGGAGTAAGGTCGGGCTGCACAAGGGCTTCAATGCCCACAAAGCCCCGGACACGTCGCCCGGACGAGTTGACAATGTTGTTGGTGGATTCCAGATTATACCTGCGCTGGTTGGCGATCAGCGCATCGCTGAACCCTCTGGCCTTGATCGCATTCAAGCTGTTCTCTTCGCACCACATCTTGTAGACCTCATACAGCTCTTTCGAGCTGGTACAGGCATCCGCCTTCAGGCGGATGTAGCCCTCGGATTCGAGGAAATCGAACACATTGTTGTTATCCCGCTTCACCAGTTCCCGGTTCCGCTTGGCACGGTCACTCTCGGTGAACTGAAAACCATTCTTCACCAGCCGCTGCAAGCCCTCAAATGCCCACAGCAGGATGCCCTCGACCTCTGCCGCCATCTTCTCGGCAATGTCCGGGTCATCCACACGAGACAGGGGCTTGTCCTTGGTGGTCAAGATGAGCTGACGGCGATAGAAACCGTCCGAGCGGTCATACAATGCCTGCAAATCGCCGTTGCTGAACGCCAGCAGGCGGGCGTACATCCAGCCCTGATAGCTCTGCTTGCCCTTGCGCTCCAAGTCCATCTGCCCCTGTGCGGTCACAATGGACTTGACGTAGTTGGTCTGGCGCAGGGCTTCCATCCGCATATCATCGTCCACGCAGAGCAGGGTGTGCTCCAGATCGGCACGAGCAAAACGGTTCTCCGAGATTTTGCCGATGCTACCATCCTTCATGTTGCAGCCGAACAGCCGAGACAGCACCACACCGATCTGCGATTTTCCCTCGCCGCCGTTGCCCTTGATGACCATCATGCGCTGCCCCTTGTTGCTGGGGATCAGGCAGTAGCCGATGAATTCCTGCACGGTGGGGATATCCTCCGGGTAGAGCAGGTCGGACAGAAACCGCAGCCAGTGGACGGGCTGGGCGGCTTTCGGGTCATACCTGACCGGGAGCCGGTTGCGGACGATCTCCGGCTTGCCTTCCTGAAAGGTGCCATCCAGATACAGGGTTCCGTTTGCCAGTGCGATACGGTCGGTGACAGGCGGGAAGTCCTCCACCTGTGCCGCCAGCTTCAGCACATCCACCACATTGGTGACCTTCTTGGCGAGGTTCGCCCCAACGTATTCACGCATCATCTCGAAGATCTCACACCGCAGGGGCATGGGGTCCACCATTCTGCCGTCCGGGGTGAAAAATGCGCCGTTCGAGTAAAGCAGCTGGTGGGTGCTCAGGAAATCGTCACAGAACAGGGATTCGTTGAAAAAGCCCTTTGAACCATGCGGGGGTAAAATTACTCATAGGCATTCCATCCTTTCGTTGGCGCTACGGAAAACGATGTGGTCAATTTGACCACATCGTTTTTCTCCGCAACTGGGAAATCAACGTCCTGCCGTTCTCCCTGCACGGCTTTCCTGCCCCCTTCCGGCGGCGTTTTCCGGCTCTCCTTCTCAGGGTCATCGCCGGGTATCCCATGCAGACGGTCATGCGGTTTTCAAGGTCCAACGGGCAAAACGGCAACAAAAAAGCCGTCACAAAACAGACCAGCCCTGCCTTCGCTTTTTCTGGAAGGTCATGCTAGTCGGTTATGTAACGGCTGAAAGCCAAAATGTTCATCCCCGCAGGGACTGAACGAATATGTAAAAATATGTTATATTCAATTGTTGGGATAGGCTACCACAAAAATCGAGCCGTGTCAACAAAAACTTTTGAGAACGCGTCACTTTCGGCAGCTTGCAAGAAAAGGCGAGGAAAACTTTGGCAAAAAGAGAGAGAGCTGGACGATGCCAGCCCTCTTGACAAGGCAATAATAGTCAAAAAGTTTCGTACCCATCTTCATCCCGGTTTCGTCCCGGTTTGCAGAATGCCCTTGCAATCCGAAAGGAGCCGTGCTATAATGCCGCTGTAATTGAATCAGAAATCTTCAGGGCAGGGTGCGATTCCCTACCGGTGGTACAGCCCACGAGCCGTAAGGCATGATTCGGTGAAACTCC
>OIKU01000141.1_pt1 | contig 14323 bp, 7 predicted proteins | sample 1584231 | NCBI WGS metagenome assembly OIKU01 (sample SAMN02674693, study PRJEB24791) | human gut metagenome, SKBSTL018 | isolation source: stool | host: Homo sapiens | place: USA
CCAGTGATGTACCGTGCCAGACCGCTGGCAAGGAAAAGTGCCAATGCAGCGCACTCCTCCGGGTCGCCCATCCGCTTTGCCGGGCAGTCGGATGCAAAAAAGTCCATGGCCGCAGCCGGTGCATCCCCGAAAATGCTGGTTCTGGTGTAGCCGGGACAGATAGCGTTGACGGTAATGCCGTATTCTGCGTAATCCAGCGCCGCTGCGCGGGTCATGCCGACCACGCCGAACTTGGTGGCACTGTACAGCGCCTGTCCACGCTGGGGCACAAGACCCGCCACCGATGCCACATTGATGAGGAATCCGCCTTCGCTGTGGCTCTTGAGGATGGCCTCTGCGCCGTACTTCATCCCGGCAAAGACGCCCTCGCTGTTCAGGGAGAAGATCTTCTCGTAATCCTCTACCTCATACTCATGCAGCGGTGTGCCGCCCATGCCGATGCCTGCGTTGCTGACAACGCCATCCAGCTTACCGTAGTGTGCCACCGTCTTGTCCACCAGTTCCTTGATGGCAGAAGCCTTGCTGCAATCGGTCTGGAGAAAAATGGCATCGCCGCCCTTGGCGCAGATGCCGTCTGCCACAGCCTGCCCCTGCTCTGCGCTGCGGGCTGCACAAACCACCTTCATCCCATTTTCGCCGAAGCACTCGGCAATGGCGCGGCCGATGCCGCGGCTTGCGCCGGTGACGATAGCAACTTTATCTCTGACACTGTTGAAATTCATCATTTTCATAAAGCATCCTCCATTTTTTATTTTTCGTATTCACGAACTAGATTTGCAACTCTTAGTTGCTTATCCATCTCTATGGTGTTATAATAGCACTATGCCGCAGGGGCTGCAATCAGCAGTTTCCGGCGTGTCCGGTGTTTAAGCAACGGATCACGTTCCAAGCGTTGGTTAAGCATCCTTTACAAAATACATTGACGGAGGAATTGTATGGATATCCGGGTCAAAAAAACGAAGCGTGCCATTCAGAAAACGTTTATCGACTTGCTGCGGGAGAAGCCCATTGAAAAGATCACGGTCAAGGAAATTGCCGAACGCGCCGAGATCAACAAAACGACCTTTTATTCCCACTATGAAACGCTGGATGCACTCACCGCCGAAATGGAGCGGCAGACAGTCCAGCTCGTCTGCGACAATATGCGCGGCGCACAGCAGCTGCTGGATGAACCGGAGGCCTTTGTGCAGGAAATGTTTGCTGCTCTCCAGCAGGCAACGGATTACCTCGGTGTGGTTCCGGTATCCGCGATGAACCGCTTTACGCAGCATTTGCGGGATGCCATTCTGGAAAAAATCAAAGGTGACAATATCGAGCCGTCCCAATATGAAAATGTCGGTGCCATCCTGATTTTTGTAATGAACGGTCTTTCCGGGCTTTTGAACACCGACGCCAAACTGGCGCAAAAGCACATCAACGTAATTGCCGCCGTGGTTGCAAATGGTGTCCATGGTCTGCATCTTTCCCACTGAACCAAAACAGGCTGCGAGAAGCATCTTCCGCAGCCTGTTTTTTGCTATTGCAGCTTATTTTTCTGCGTAACTGCCCAGCACCCCAAGGCTAGGCTTTGCGGTCCGCTCCATGGTTTCACGGTTCACGGCGATCAGGCCGAACTGCATGGCGTAGCCCTTCTGCCACTCAAAGTTGTCCATCAGGCTCCAGTAGAAGTAGCCCTTCACCGGGATGCCGTCGGCGATGCAGTGCTGCACGCCGTCCAGTGCCTGCCGGATAAACGCCACACGACGGGCATCCTCGGCGGTGGCAATGCCGTTTTCGGTGACGATGAGATCGCCCTTGAATGCTTCTGCCACTTTACGGATGACGTGCTCCAGTGCCTGCGGGTAGACCTCGTAATCCATCTGGGTCAGCTCTGCGCCCTCCGGTGCCGGAAGCTGCCCCTGCGGGCCATAAAGAGTGCGGGTGTAGTTCTGCACCCCAAGGAAATCGTCCTCTTTAATGTAGGGCAGGTAGTGGGTAAACTCCTCCTGCCATGCGGCCTCGGCAAAGGCTTCGCCGCCGGGCTGTGCCTGCAAGTCGTGGAGCGAGAGGGTCAGGCCCACCTTGACTTCCGGGCAGATGGCCTTGATGGCATCCCGTGCGGCGGCATGGGCGCGCAGCACCAGCAGGTCACCCTCCGGGGTGCGCTCGCTGACAAAGATCTGGGGCTGGGGTGTGCCGAACACCTGTGCGTTTTCCATGGCGGCAAACTTCATGTTTTCCATCATCTTCTGGAAGTTCATGCCCACCTGCACCGTGCCCTCCGCAGACTTTCCGGCTGCTGCGGCATTTTTCGCAGCCTGTTCTGCCATCAGGCGGAACCGCTTGGAGATGGCGGCCAGCTGCAGGCCCATATTGGCTTCGTTGATGGTGCAGACATAGCGCAGCTCGCTGCCCAGCTGCTCCATCACATAGGTCACATATTTTTTGAAGTCCTCGACCGTGGATTCTGCTTCCCAGCCGCCCTTGCAGATGAGCCATTTCGGGCTGGTAAAGTGCAGCAGGGTGGCGATGGGCTCTACGCCCTGCGCCTTGCAGCAGGCGATGACCTTGCGGTAATGTTCGATGGCTTCCGGATCAAATTTGCCTTCCTCCGGCTCCACCCGTGCCCACTCGATGGAAAAGCGGTAGGCGTTCAGCCCGGCATCGGCCAGGAGTTTGATGTCCTCTTCGTACCGATGATAATGGTCGCAGGCAATGCCGCTGGGCTCTGTAAAGCTGGAATGGGGCAGCTGCTCCTGTGCCCAGTAGTCGCTGTTAGTATTGTTACCCTCTACCTGATGGGCTGCTGTTGCAGCACCGATGAAAAAGCCTTTTTCAAATTTCTGCATGATGGTTCTCCTTTTATCCAGAAGCAGTGTTTTCTCTTGTGCCTATTGTAACAGGTCTGTGCGGCGCAAAAAGGATAATTTTTCACGTTATTGGTAGATTTTTCGTTGAGCGAGTATAACTGCACGAATTTTTATCCTCAATCAAAGTTTTTCATCCTGCAGTATCTGTTGCATTCTGTTATTCTGGTGTCAGGAAAAGCGGAAACCGGTTCACACAAAAAGGAGGAAAATCATTATGTTCCAAAAGAAACCCAGCGCCAGTGAGGTAGACGGTGTCCAGTACCGCCGTGCAAAGCTCTGGCAGATCATCTGTTATGCCTGCAACGCCTTTGTGGGTATGAGCGTCTACTCTCTGATCGGTATGGCCAGTTATTCGGCCAGCATCGGCTACGGCATCACCACCGCAACCGTGGGTCTCATCCTGATGCTGGCCCGCATTCTGGACGGCTTTACCGACCCGATGCTGGCCTTTGTTTACGACCGCGTCAACACCCGTTTCGGCAAGCTGCGCGTTCTGCTGATCAGCGGCTACCTGATCGAAGCAGTCGGCCTGCTGTGCATGTTCAACCTGTGCTCCAGCAAGGGCTTCGGCCTGCCGGTGTTTGCCCTGACCTACATTATTTACATCATCGGCTACACCGTCACCAACATGACCGCCCAGACCCTGCCTGCCATCATGACCAACGATCCCCGGCAGCGTCCCACCATCGGGGTCTGGTCCACTGCCCTGAACTACGCCGTGCCCATGGGCATGAGCATGCTGATCTACACCGTCATCCTGCCCAAGTGCGGCGGCACCTTCAATCAGGACTTCCTCAGCACCGTCTGCACCATCGTCCTGATCATTGCCGGCATCGGCACCCTGATCGTCTGCGCCGGTATCTCTGCCTACGATAAGCCCGAAAACTTTGAGGGCACCAACAAAAAACACGAGCCGCTGAAAACTGCGGATATTCTTGAGGTGCTCAAGCACAACAAGCCCCTGCAGTGCTACATCGCCTCCAACGCTTCCGACAAGCTGGCACAGCAGGTGGGCAGCCAGGCCATCATCAACACCATGCTGAACGGCATCCTGATCGGCAACATGGGTCTTGCCACCACCCTTGGCGTGATCAGCATGGTGCCTTCTATCTTCTTTGCAGCCTTCGGCGCAAAATATGTGGGCAAAAAGGGCAGCAAGAAGGGCATCGTGACCTGGACCTGCATCAGCATGGCCATCACCTCTGTGCTGATCCTGTTCTTCATCTTCACAGATACCCGTCAGATCGGCGTGATGGGCAGTTGGAACATGATCGTTTACGTGCTGCTGACCCTGCTGCAAAACGGCTCCAATATGTGCATCACCACCTCCAACACCTCTTATATGGCTGACACCATCGACTACGAGCTGGACCGCAGCGGCCGTTACATCCCGGCTGTGGTCTCCGGCACTTACAGCCTGATCGACAAACTCATCACCTCGGTGGCTGCTGTCATCGCCACCGGTGCCGTGGCTATTCTGGGCTACACCACCACGATGCCCCAGCCCACGGATGCCTACACCTCCGGCATCTTCTGGATGACCCTTGCCATCAAGTACGGTCTGCCGATGCTGGGCTGGCTCATTACCCTGATGGCCATGCTGGGCTGTCCCCTGACCAAGGAGGAAATGGTCAACGTCCAGAAGCGCATCGCAGATAAAAAAGACGCCCTTCGTCATGAAGTGATTGCAGAACACATGCAGTAACACCCCGCAAAAACCGAAAGGGCTCATACGCTCTTTCGGTTTTTGCTGATTCTATCCATTTTTCATAAAGGAGTTTTTACCATGAGCAAGACCATCCTGCTGAATCATAGCAATTGGCATTTTACCAAGGAGAACCCCGGCATCCCCACCGCCATTATGGGTGAGGCCATCACCCTGCCCCACACATGGAACGCCGTGGACGGTCAGGACGGCGGCAACGATTACTACCGCGGCACCTGCTGGTATACGCTGGCTCTGGCAAAGCCCGCCATCCCGGCAGGCGGCAAAGCAATTTTGCAGTTGGACGGTGCCGCTATGACCGCTGTAGTCTACCTGAACGGCGAAAAGCTGGCCGAGCACAAGGGCGGCTATTCTACCTTTCGGGTTGACCTGACCGAACATCTCAAAGAGGAAAATCTGCTGGCGACCAGCGTGGACAACAGCGACAACGACACCGTGTACCCCCAGAAGGCAGACTTCACCTTCTACGGCGGCATTTACCGCGATGTAACTCTGCACATCGTTCCGGCAGAGCATTTCGCTTTGCCCGCAAACGGCGCACCGGCTCTGAAGGTGACCCCCATCGTCACCGACCTTGCCGCTAAGACCGTCGAAGTCACTGTGGAAGCCGCCGTGGTGGGTGCACAGAGCGTTACCTTTGCGCTGGAAGGCCAGAGCATCACCGCTCCGGCGGAAAACGGCACTGCAAAGGCTGTTTTCACCCTGGACAATGCCCGCCTGTGGGATGGCGTGGACGATCCCTTCCTTTACACCGTCTCTGCCAAGCTGGACAACGGTGAAGAGACTTCTGCCCGCTTCGGCTGCCGGAAGTTTGAGTTTGACCCACAGAAGGGCTTCATCCTGAACGGCCGCAGCTATCCGCTGCGCGGTGTTTCCCGCCATCAGGACCGCAAGGGGGCCGGCATTGCCCTGACAAACGAAATGATGGAGGAGGACATTTCCATCATTCTGGAAATGGGTGCCAACACCATCCGGCTGGCGCACTACCAGCACGCACAGTATTTCTACGACCTGTGCGATGAAAAGGGCCTTGTCATCTGGGCAGAGATTCCCTACATCACCATGCACATGACCAACGGCCGTGCCAACACCCTGACCCAGATGGAAGAGCTGATCGTCCAGAACTACAACCACCCCTGCATTGCCGTTTGGGGCCTGTCCAACGAGATTACCGCCGCATCCGCTGTCAATGAAGATCTGCTGGAAAACCACCGTCTGCTGAACGAGCTGGCCCACAAGCTGGACCCCACCCGGAAGACCACCATGGCAAATGTGTTCATGCTGGAGACCACCAGCCCCATTCTGGAGATCCCGGACGTGAACAGCTACAACCTCTATTTTGGCTGGTATCTGGGCGAACTGGAGCAGAACGACGAGTTCTTTGACAAATACCACGCCGATTACCCCGACCGCTGCATCGGCTTTTCGGAGTATGGCGCAGATGCTAACCCCCAGTATCAGAGCAGCCACCCGGAAAAGGGCGACTACACCGAAAGCTATCAGTGCGTTTACCACGAGCATATTGCAAAGATGATCGCCGACCGTCCTTGGCTGTGGGCGACCCATGTGTGGAATATGTTCGACTTTGCCGCCGATGGCCGGGACGAGGGCGGCAAGCACGGCGAAAACCAGAAGGGTCTTGTCACCTTTGACCGCAAGCTGAAAAAAGACCCCTTTTATCTCTACAAGGCCTACTGGAGCAAGGAGCCCTTCGTGCACCTGTGCGGCAGCCGCTATGTGGACCGCGCCGAGGATGTGACCGAGATCAAGGTCTACTCCAATCTGCCAGAGGTCTCGCTGTACAAGGACGGTCAGCTGGTGGAGACTAAGCAGGGCGACAAGGTGTTCGCCTTCCAGCTGCCCATTACCGGCAAGCACAGCATTGAGGCGCGCTCCGGCGAGCACAGCAGCGTGATTCTGGTGAACAAGGTGGACACCCCCAACCCGGACTACGCCATGGACAACCGCAAGAATGTGACCAACTGGTTTGACGGGGAGCTGGATGCCAGCTGCTGGTCGGTGAAGGACAACATGGCCAAAGCCATGGCAGACCCCAAGGCTGGCCCCATCCTGAAGCAGATCTCCGATAAGGCCGCCGCTGCCCGCGGCGATGTGGCCGCCGCCGTGAAGGATAACCCGGCTCTGGTGGCCATGATGGAGCGCGCCATGCAGCGGATGACCATTGAATCCATGCTGATGCAGGCAGGCGCTTCCGAGGAGGACATCAAGCAGCTGAACCGTGTATTGCAGGGTATTTCCAAGGAGTGAGTTTCGATGAGACAGACTTATTGCAACCCCCTTGATCTGGGCTACCGCTATCAGCACATGAAGGAAGGCCCGCGCGTGGCGGGTTTCCGGGAGGGTGCAGACCCGACGCTGGTTTATTTCAAGGGCAAATATTATCTCTTTGTTTCCATGTCGGCAGGCTTCTGGTATTCGGAGGATCTGCTGAACTGGGACTTCCATGCAGACCCCGGCCTGCTGATCTACGACTACGCACCGGATGTGCGGCAGGTGGGCAATTACCTCTATTTCTGCGCCAGCCGCAAGGGACGCAACTGCCCCATTTTGCGCACCGCTGACCCCCTGACTGAGCCGTTTACCGAAGTGTCTGCCCCCTTTGCCTTCTGGGACCCGGATCTGTTCTGCGATGACGATGGCCGGGTGTACTTCTACTGGGGCTGCTCCAACATCTCCCCCATCTACGGGGTGGAGCTGAACCCGGACACCATGACCCCAATCGGTGAAAAGCAGGAGCTGATCTTCGGCAATGAAACCGTACTGGGCTACGAGCGCCCCGGCAACAACGGCATCGTGGACCGGGAAGCCAGCGTGCTGTACCAGTCCATGAAGCAGTTCTATGATCCCAAGACCGGCAAGCTGAATCTGCCGCCGCAGATGGCAAATATCCCCGGCCTGAGTGCCGAAAGCCTGACTGCCATGTTCAACGCCATCGGCAAGCCCTACATCGAGGGTGCCTTTATGACAAAGCATGACGGCCTCTATTACCTGCAATATGCCTGCCCTGGCACCCAGTACAACACTTACGCCGACGGTGTATACACCTCCCGTTCTCCGCTGGGCCCCTTTGTGCGGCAGGCATCCAATCCGTTCTCCGCAAAGCCCGGTGGCTTCATTACCGGTGCAGGCCACGGCAGTACCATTGCCGACACCTACGGCAACTGGTGGCACGCTTCCACCATGCGCATTTCCGTCAACTATGACTTTGAGCGCCGGGTGGGGCTGTTCCCTGCCGGGTTCGACAAGGACGGCGTGCTTTACTGCAACCAGAACTTTGCCGATTACCCCCACCGCATCCCGGCAGACCGCTTTGATGCCGCCAGCCAGCAGCCGGAGTGGATGCTGCTGAGCTACAAAAAGCCGGTCACGGCTTCCAGCACCGCAGAAAACAGCAGCCCGGAATGGGCAGTCAATGAGGACTGCCGCAGCTGGTGGAGTGCCGCCGGTGCAGAGCCGGGCGAATGGCTGTGTGTGGACCTGGGCAAAGAAATGGACGTCCGTGCCATTCAGGTGAACATGGCAGACGAAAAGCTGGTGGTGGACTTTCCTACCGACAGCTACGGCGATGACCGCAAGACCCGCCACATCGAGACCCGGCCGCAGATCTCCCATTACACGGTGGAGACCAGTGTGAACGGCACAGACTGGACGCTCCGCGAAACGGTTGCCCGCGAGTGCTCCAACGGCTACTACGAATATGCAGACGGCATCCGCGCCCGGTACGTCCGGGTGACCGGCGGCGAGCTGCCCTATGGACAGGCGCTGCGCATCAGCGGCCTGCGGGTGTTCGGCAACGGCGAGGGCCCGAAGCCCGCACAGGCCGAAGCCGCCGGGGTTCGTGTGGATGCACTGGATGCAAAGATCACTTGGCAGCACATCGAAAATGCACAGGGCTGCAATGTCCGCTACGGCGTTGCGCCTGACAAGCTCTATCTGAGCTGGCTGGTGTATGACGCAGACGAAGTGACCCTTTCTACCCTGACCGCCGGGCAGGAATACTATGTCTGCGTGGACAGCTTCAACGAAAACGGCATCACGCCGGGCAAGACTTTCAAACTGGAGGGGTAAACCATGCCCATCAAAGCCGTGCAGCAATTTATGCTGGGCACTGTACTGAGCAACGAGCAGCAGGCCAAAGAGACCCTTGCTGCCATGAAAGCCGCCGGGTACGACGGCATTGAACTGTGTGGATTTATGATCCACCCCATTGGCTTTGTGGTAAAGCTGCTGACCAAGGCCGCCGGTATGCCGGTGGGCAAGGGCGGTAATCTGGACTGGCACAAGCTGGTGCAGGAGGCAGGCCTTCAGGTGGTCAGCCTGCACACCGACCTTGGCTCTCTGGAGCGGGATGCTCACGCTGTGGCCGAGGAAGCAAAGAGCTTCGGCACACAGTATGTGGTCATCACCGGGATGTACCGCTTTGATTACGGCGATGAAGCCGCCATGCACGAACTTGCACAGCGGCTGAACAAAGCCGGGGAAGCTCTGGCAGCCGAGGGCATCCATCTGCTCTACCACAACCACAACTGCGAGCTGCGGCATGTGAATGCGGAAAAGCGCGCCTACGATATTTTTATCGAGGAAACGAATCCCGAATTTGTCAACTTTGAGTTTGACAGCTACTGGTTCACCGAGGGCGGTGCAAACGCCTTGGCATGGATGCAGCGGCTCGGCTCCCGCATGAAGTTATGGCACATCAACGACCGGGGCACCCGCATCACTGGCAGTGCCATCACCCCCATTCTGAAAACCGACAGCATGGAACTGGGCACCGGCAATATGGACTTGGACAGCCTGATGGCGCAGGCCCTCGCCATGGATGTGGATGCCGTCATTCTGGAAAGCCACCGCAACTGGGTGGACAATTCCCCCGTCAAGAGCTTCCAGCTCAGTGCGAAATACCTCGCACAAAAATTCTGATTTGCCATTCTCTCATCCTTTTCTTCTTCATTCTCCCCCATAAAAGCAACGCCCCGCACCGGTTTCTCCTTCCGGTGTGGGGCGTTGTGTTTTGCGGGGAATCTTTTTGCATTACAGGGTGTGGGTGCCCGGCTGGAGTGTCAGGTTCCGGCCATCCGGCAGAATCACTTGTGCTTCCAGATTGCAGGGCACGGTAATCGTATACTGTACGGTGTCCCCCTCATACTGCCAGCCGCTTTCTATGCGCCCCACCGGGGAATCGTACACCGCTTTTGCCCAGCCCAGAGCAGGATTTGGGGTGGGGGCGATGGTCAGGGTCTCCCCTGCCAGATGGACGCCGCACACGCCGCCGAACAGCCAGCCGCAGATGGCGCCGTAGGAATAATGGTTCAGGGATTCGCTGGGGTGGCCGTTTGCATCAATGCCCGTCCATGTTTCCCATACGGTGGTAGCGCCCTGTTTGACCTCATAGAGCCAGCTGGGTGCGGTGTCCTGTAACAGCAGCTTGTAAGCGGTGTCGGCATAGCCGTACCTTGCCAGCACCTCGCAGAGGAAGGGCGTGGACAGGAAGCCGGTGTTCAGGTGGTAGCCGTTTTCCACCACCATCCGGTTCAGGGTATCCGCAGCAGTTTGGCTCTCCTCCTCGCCCAGCAGCGCAAAGGCAATGGCGCGGACGTATTCACACTGGCGGTCAGAAGTAATTTTCCCGTTATCCGTAAAGGCGGCGCGGTATGCCTTGACCGCCTTTTCTGCGGTGTCGCGGTACTGCGCTGCGTCCTCTGCCTTGCCCAGCGCCTGCGCAATTTCTGCCAGAAGCCGCCCGGAATAAGCCAGATACGCCGTACCCACGCTCTTGCGCGGGTTCATCATGGCCTGCATGGGGGTAATGCCCGGCTCGCACCACTCGCCGTAGTCCAAGCCGTTCAGCACCGTGTACTTGGCGTATGCCCCGGTCTGCTGCTCCTGGGTGGTCTGCTGGGCACGACCCAGCAGAAACGCATACCACTTTTGCATCATCTCGTAGTTATCTGCAAGGATTTTGCGGTCGCCAGTGCGCTTATAAAGGGCGTAGGGCACCAGAATGGCAGCATCGCCCCAGCCCGCCGACATACAGAGCATGGGGGTCATGTAGCCGGGGCGGCTGGTGGGCGGCGCAATGTTTGCCATGCGTCCATCCGGGTACTGGTTCAGGCGGCACTCGGCCAGCCATTTTTCCACCACCGGGTAGCAGTCCATCAGGGTCAGGCCGGTCTCGATGAACACCCCCATATCGCCAGTCCAGCCAGCGCGCTCGCGGGTGGGGCAGTCGGTGGGGATATCGCAGAAGTTGCCCTTCTGGCTCCACACACTGTTTTTCACCAGCTGATCCACATCGGCATTGCCGCATCCAAAGCTGCCGGTGACCGGCATTTCCGAATAGACGGCGTGGGCAGTAAACTCTGCGCCGGTCAGGTCGATGTCCGTTTCCACCTTTGCGTACCGGAAGCCCATGATGGTAAAGCTGGGCTTGTAGTGGTTCTCGCCCTCTTTGCAAACGAGTTCCAGCAGCTGCGCCGTGCCGCCCTCCTTGTGGCGGTTCCGGTCCTGAAAGTTCTCCTGCGTAAAGTTGCCGTTCTCGTCCAGTGCTTCGCCGCACAGCAGCTTGATTTTCTGCCCGGCGTGGGCGGTCAGCTTCATCTCCACGTAGCCAGCCATGTTCTGCCCAAAGTCCAGCACGGTCTCGCCGCTAGGGGTGCGCAGCAGCCTGCCCGCAAAGGCTTCCTGCTCCCGGATGGGCACGGTGTTCATGCCGGTGATGGGCAGGGTGTTCGGCTCGGTCTTTACGCCATGCCAACCGGAAAGTTCCCCTTCCAGCCGGGCATCGTGCACTTCGCCCTGCTGCAGATCATTTTGGCGAATCGGGCCGCACTGGGTGGCCTCCATGTCGTCATCCGAAACGCAGACCGCCTTGCCGTTCACTTCCAGCTGGAACAGGACAGCCAGTTCGCTGCCGAACAGGTCACGGTCACCATCCACACCGGAGGTACTGCGGTACCAGCCGTCGCCCAATGCGATGAGTAGCTCATTTTCACCGTCACGGACAAGCGCAGTCACATCGTAGGTCTGTGCGCCCAAATGCTTGTCTGCGGTAAAGCTGCCGGGGGCAAGCACCATGTCGCCGACACGCTTGCCGTTCAGCCATGCCGCATACAGTCCCTTAGCGGTAATGTACAGCCGCTTGCTTTCTCCCGCCGGAGCGGGGAACGTTTTGCGCAGATAACTTGCCGGGCGGTGGGGCTGATAAGGCTGCGCCTGCCCTTTGCCGGAGGCTTCCAGCGCCGCCTGCTTCTGCTCCCAGTTGGGCTTTGCAAAGGCGTTGATGGCATCGGTGCAGTCGATGTCCGGCTCTTCTGTCTCCGGGCAGACCCACACGCCCTGCCAGTCTGCCTGTGCAAGCCCGGTCTCGAAGGAAGCGGTGCTCCATGCACTGGGCTGGTCATTTTCATCCCACAGGCGGATACGCCACCGTCCCTGCGTCTTGGGCGGTACAGCGATGGGCGTTTCGGTGTGCATCACACTGCCCAAAGCCTTTCCGCTTGTCCACAGCGTTTCGGCTCCGGCGGTCACTTCGATTTCGTAAGCAGTCTGGCGCACGCCTTCGGCGCACTGCCACGATAAAAACAGCGTCCCGGCATCTATACCGAGAGGCTGGGTCAAATGATTCGTTTTCAGGTTTGTTGCTTGCATCATCCGCATCTCCTTTTTTCCGTTTGATTTCTGTTCTTATTATAAAGAGAATCTCACGGAATAAGGGTGCAAAATTTTGTGTTATCGGTCAAAAAGTCGTGCTATTTATGACAATTCAAAAAATTCATCTTGCTTCACGACTTTTCATCCTTACTGTCTGCGGTTCTCCTGTTATACTTTGGGTAAGAAAAAAAAATACCGCCCACGCAGCGCTGCGTGGGCGGTATTTTTTATGCTCGCTTAAAACTTGAGGGCATTGGTTTGCGTGGCCGTATATGCCCGTTAATCGCACCGTTCCAGCTTTTTAGCTTTTGCAAAGAACAACCAGAGCAGTGCCGTGCATCCCACCATGCAGGCAGGCATGATGAGGAAGGAGGTCCGGTAGCCGATGGCATCCACCAAGCTGCCAAACACGGCATTGAAGAGGATATCCGCCAGCGAAGCCACACTCAGCACCAGACCCGATGCAGAGGAAGCTGCGTGACTAGGCCAGTATCGCGGGATCAGCATGACAAGGGTCGGATACAGGATGGAAAACAGCAGACCGCTGACTGCCAGGAGCCACAGACCCGGTGCACCCAGCAGAACACCTGCGGTGTACAGAACCGCAGCGCTTGTGGCGAAGAGCCGCAGGCAGCGGTAGATGCCCAGCTTATCCACCAGACTGCTCAGCACCAGACGCCCCACCATCACACAGCCGAAGAAAACAGCGGTAAAGTTTGCCGCCTGTCCCATGGGCACTTCCAGTGCATTGGTAGCATAGCTCACCAGCCAGTTCATAATGCCATGTTCTGCAATGAAATACAGGCCGATGATCAGCACCAACGACAGAAATGCCGGACAGCTCATGATCTCCTTGGGCGATACCTTCCCCTCCGTTTTATGCTCCTGCACTTCCGGCATGGGGAACAGCACGAACAGCACCATGGCCACTGCGCCAATGGCCAGCAGTCCCCATGCCACGGTGTGCCAGCTGGAAATATCCGTAGCCCAGTTGCCAATGATGCTCTGGCTGCCGCTGGTGCCGATGCCCTGAATGAAGAACAGGAAGTTCACAAAAAAGCCGGGCGCAACGGCAAACATACCGGTCGTGATCAGGTTCATGTTGGTGTTCAGCAGCGTGGATGTGCCCATGGCAAAAAACATTCCCACAAGCAGCAGAAGATAGGAGTCCGTGGTGGCAAACAGCAGCATGGCTGCGCTCCACAAAAAGGTATACAGCAGCATGGCCTTGCGGCGGCCCAGAATATCCACCCCGAAGCCGCCGACGGCCAGAAACACGAGGTTGCCGATGTAGCTTACGGTGACGATCTGGGACAACTGGGCGGTACTCAGCTGGAAGTGGGCAGAGAAGATCGTGGAAAAAATGCCCCGCATGGCATCGTTCGCGCCCAGACCCACCATCAGGATCAGGAACGCGGCAAACGTGATGATGTTCTTTTTCTTGTTCATTGGTTTATCCCTCAAAAGAAGCCGCCGCACGGCCCGACCCGGCAAAAGGGGCCAGCGCCGATGCGGCGGCTTGCTCATTATTGATAGGCGGCTCAGCCCAGTTCGATGCTCTGGTACTCCGGGGCGGCAGCCTCAGCAGTCAGACCCATGGTCTGCACGTTGGTGCAGTTCTGAGTAAGAAGCGCCTGTGCGAAGTCCGAACGGTCCTCGCCTGCAAAGCCCAGCGTGGAGTTCCGGACGGTGACGCCATCCACCCAGCGCAGGAACATGGCTGCACTCTTCTGATGCAGCATGCCTTCCTTTTCAGGCGGAATGGGACGCAGATCGTACATTCCCCGCTCCCACTTGCTGGTAGCTTCCAGACAGACGTTGACATTTTCAAACAGAACGTTCTTGATGTGATTCTCCTCGTTGCCGGAGAGGAACACACCGTTCTCACCCTTGCAGGTGACATTGAAGAAGCGAACATTCTCGATGCTGCCGCTGTGGGTGTTGGCGTTCCGGTCGTGGGTCGTCATCACGATAGGCTCCGCGCAGCCCCACCAGCACTCGGCAAAGCGGCGGGTCTCGATCATGATGTTGGAGAAGCTCACGTTCCGCACACAGCCGCCGTCGCGAATCTGGATGG
>OIKU01000160.1_pt1 | contig 13129 bp, 7 predicted proteins | sample 1584231 | NCBI WGS metagenome assembly OIKU01 (sample SAMN02674693, study PRJEB24791) | human gut metagenome, SKBSTL018 | isolation source: stool | host: Homo sapiens | place: USA
GTGATATGAAACCGTCAAATGTTATGCTCAAGCCGGACGGAAATGTAATGCTCATTGATTTTGGTACGGCACGAGAGTTTAAGTACTCAAGTGTTGCCGACACAACCTGTCTTGGTACACAGGGATATGCCGCACCCGAGCAGTTCGGCGGTCATGGACAAACCGATGCGAGAACGGATATCTATTGTCTCGGCGCTACTATGTATCACCTTGTAACAGGACATAATCCTGCAACACCTCCGTATGAGATGTACCCGATTCGCCAATGGAATCCGATGCTTTCGTCAGGTCTTGAAGAAATTATTCTCAAGTGTACGCAGAGAAATCCCGAGGACAGATATCAGTCCTGTGCAGAGCTTTTGTATGCTCTCGACCACTACAAGGATCTTGATATTGAAAATAAAAAGGTTCAGTCGTTTAAGTGGAAAACCTTCCTTGCCTCATTTATTATGACGATTGTTATGCTTGTCGGTACAATCGGATTCAGTGCCGGTCTTACGGTTCAGACTTCATCAACTTATGAGAGTTATATTGCAAACGGCGACAGTGCGGTAAGTCAGGATGCGGCTGAAAAATATTATTTGGATGCTATAAATGTTGATCCTGCAAATCCGTTGGCATATCAAAAACTTCTTGAAAGATGTACCTCTGACTCGAAACTTTCCGAAGATGAGTACAACACCATTAAAGATGCGATATATGAACACGAGGACGAACTCAAATCAAAGTATCCGTCGGAATATGCCGATAATGTTGCATATAAACTCGGTCAGGCATTGTACTTTTCATATGTGCCGTCATCACAGAAATCTGAAAGTGAGAACTTTAGTATGGCAGGCATAACGGTTTCTCAAAGATGGCTTGATATTGCACAGAAAATGGGTAGTACCGAACAGATAAAGCACAGGGCGGAACTTTTGAGTTCGATGTCAAAGGCATATCAGAATATGTCGGGCAAATCTCTTGAGGGCGATCCCGTTGAAGAAGTTAAGGAGTATTGGAACAATCTTGTTGAGATTGCGTCCCCAAATATTGCCAAAGACGAAAACAACCAGATTGCACTTTTGATTTACAGAAATGTTACTTCGCAAATATATACAAAGTATTATTGGTTTATAAAAAACAGTCTTGCAACTGCTAAGGATATAAGCAACGAACTTGATAATATTGAAAAGTATGTTAATGAAATCAAAGTAGCTGTTCCGGATGATGAGGAACTTCAAATTCTTGTTAATGAATGTCTTGGTAACATTGAAAATACAAGAAGTTTGGATAATTCGGGGGTGAAATAATGGATTTAATTTCGATTTTTAGGATTTGTTTTTACATATGCCTTGCGTTTACGATTTTGTTTTTCATTATTTCAGTCGTTCTGTTTTTCCTGTTTGATATCAAAACAATTTTTAATATCAGAACAGGTCGTGCAAAGCAGAAAACAATCAAAGAAATGCAGGCGGCAAATAATTCAACGGGCAGACTTCGTGTTGACGGAAAGACGCTTACTTCACAGCTTTCAAAAAATGACAAAAAGAATATCAAGAAGAAGAGGGAAAATATTATCGTTCCGCCACAGACGGAGCCTGTTAAAGAACAGTATGTAAATCAGAGCAAGACGCCTTACGGCGACGGTTCGGAAAATACAACGGTTCTTCCGCAGGACGCAGAGCCGACAGCCGTTCTTTCACAGCCTGATATTCATAGCTATGATCCGGGCGCACAGACAACGCAACAGCTTTCCGAAAGCGATATGAATAATATAGGTTACGACAATTCTTTTGCATATGACAATGTGCAGAATGTGAATTTTCAGATTGTCAAAAAACTTGTGGTTATTCATACCGATGAAATTATTAACTGATAATAATTAGAAGCTCAACAGCAGTTTTCTGCTGTTGAGAATTCGCATATTTTGAGGTGAACTACTTGAAAAGTGATATAAACAAGTTTAAGGCGGTATTGGTTTTGCTTACTGTTTCACCGCTTTCGCTATTAATTCTTCTTTTCCTCAGTTTTGAGGGAGATTCGATAAACATTCCCTTAATTTGCATTACAGAGGTTATTTTTTGGGGATGTATGGTTGCAGGCTATGCTTTGCTTGCAATGATTAATAAAAGTCGAAAGTCAAAAATAAAAGGCAAGCAAACACTTAAAAAGACAAAACCGGGTGTTATCTGTTTTGTCTCAAACAGATTTGCCATTGTTTTTGATATGATTATGGGACTTTCGTTTGTGCTGACGATTATATTTTGGATATTTCCTGTTTTGAACTGTGCTGTGATAGAAACTTTCGCAGTATTTCTCTTTTCTCTGCATATGCACAGTATCTTTAACGGGGTGAATTATAAATATATAAAGAGTATATCTGACAAAAAAGAAGGAGAGTAAACAATGGATTTGAATTTTTCAAAAAAGACCAGAAAAATCGTTGCGTCATTGCTTGCTGTGGCAATCCTCCTCGGAGTTCTGCCCGTTAGCGGCTTGACAGGCAATTCTTCGGGTGCTGAGAGCAGCAGTTCAGAAAATTCAACAAAGACTATTTATGTCAATTCAACAAAACAGCCTATACTGTTTGATTCTGTCGGTAATTTTAAAGAAATTATACCGAAAGTTAAGAAAAACATTTACAGTACAGAAGCTGAAAATGGTGACAAGATTGCTTTATTTACCGATATAGGTAATGGTAACTCCGTAGTCTTTTATAAAACAACAGAATGGACTCCGTCTGCGTATATGTGGAAAGAAGACAGTTCGGAAAATCCTGATAAAAATGCCGCATGGCCCGGTGAGGCTATGAAAAAATACGGCGATTCTAACAGTAGCCTGTACTATTATGTTTATGGGTCAGCTAAAGGATTTGACAAAGTTATCTTTAATGACGGCAACGATCAAAAAAATGGTGATCAGACCGATAATAAAGATTTAAAGGCTTGGAATGTATATACAAAGACAAGTGCTGGTAGGCCTATCTGCGATTCTTTAACCAAATGTGATGTCAGCGACAATTTTAATGTGTATGAATATGCAGATTCAAAATTAAGCGGTAAAAATATTTCAGCACCGCAGGGCATGGGTGCAACAATTGAAATTGCAGGTACAAAATATACTGTTTGCGGTGACGGCGCTAAAAGTGAAATTACTTGTTATGAGGATGATGAAATCACTTCACTTACTGCAAACACGGTTGATGGTTATACTGCCAAGGTAACTAATAGCGTTGTCGGTGACAATCAGATTACATATTCCGTCACTTACACAAATAAGACATACGGTATGCAGTTTTCCGTTGAAAACACAGTTGCTTTCATTAAAAATCCAAGACTTGTTCTTGAAGGAAAATGGACAGTAACCTTTAACGGTAAGAAATATGAAAACGGTGACACAATATGTAATCAGAAAGATTCAGTAAAAAACTTAGAAGCAGCTTTTAAGATTGATAGTGTCACTTTCAATGGTAAGGAAATAAGTGGTTACGATGCAAAAACAACTTTAAATGGTAATTCGTTTGATTCTTCCTGTGGATCAAATGAGTTGGAAAAAGAGAACAAACTTGTTGCAACTGTTTACTATGAAGCCGATAACGGTAAAAAATACAGTGCAAAATCTGAATTTTCATTCAACTATGCTGAGGGCGATGTTACACTGAGCGAAAATGGAAATGATAATTCCGTATATTTTGACGACAACAACAATATCTATACCAACAGCGACTCTGTAACTCTTACCTTAAATGACGAATCAAAAATTGAAGATTTGACATTGGAATTATATAAGGGTGATTCCACACCTGACAGCAAAAATAAGATTGAAAATGCTATTGAGTTTGACCATGAAAAAGGCACAATCACAATAGGTAATAAAGATGTAAAATTGTCAGAAATTAAAAAGGCAACTCTTACAATTACATCCTCAAAATATAATCTTTCCAAGACTTACACTATAAGTTACGATACTATTTCAAAAGACAATCTTAAATACAGCAATACTAACGAAAATAACGAAAATAACGAAAGATATTATGTAAATGCTGAAAAAGGTGTTACAGTAACATTTAATCTTGACGGAATAGATAAAAAACTCTTTAATGACGAAAATGCAGAAGTAACTTGTGATAAAGAAAATGGCGTTAAGATTTCTTTCAATAAAGATAATAAAGAGTGGAAAGCAACAATCACTAAATCGGCTGATTATACATTTACATTTAGCAATAATGGTTTTGTTCAAACTGTAAAAATAATAAAGCAAGACCTTTATCTTGATGATAAAGCCCCGGAAATTACAGGCTTTTCATTCCAAAAGGCTCAATCGGATACTGACAAATTGCTCTCATTCTTGACTTTCGGTATCTATAGCAACGATAAAATTATTGTGACTGTCAATGCAAAGGATGAGGATATTTTATCGACTTCATCGGGTATTAAAAATATAACTCTCTATGACGACGGCAAAATTTTAGGAACACAAACATTCAATGATTATAGTACTGAAAATACTGCTACATTTACATTGGATGAATCAGATAAAGCATATAAATTGTATGCTGTTGTTGAAGATGCGGTAGGATATAAAAGCCAAAAAACAACTTTTGATTTAGGAAAGAAAAAAGATAAAGACAGTTATGATGTTATTGAATATAATTCAGAAGATTCAAATGGTTGCTTGCCTGAACTTGTAAGTTATAGCGGTAATGACAAATTTTCTGATTTAGCTGTTACACCTAATGAGGCTTTAAAGACATATGAAAAGGGTAATTTGTTTGGATATAATGCAAAAGATGAAGCGTTCAAGTTGGAATTAAGCGAGAGTTTATCAGCACTTTCAGAGGCAACAGTTACAGTTAGTAAAGAAGGCAGTGCAAAATCATTCTCTACTAATCCTCCTATTACTTTTAACACCACATCAAAAGATGCCAAGAAAGAGAATTGTAAACTTGCTTATAATTTAAAACTTGCCGAAGTATTTAAGACTATCGGTGTAAGCAAAAGTAATATTTCAGGTAATTACACAATTACCGTAGTTGCTACAAATAATGCAGGTGTAAGCAGAGTATATACATACGATTTTAGTATTGATAATACTGCCCCAACACCTCAAACATTTACAATCAGTGATGAGAGTGATACAGATAAGATACTCAAGTTCTTGACTTTTGGTATTTATTCTAAAAAAGAAATAAAAGTAAATGTAACGGCTAACGATGAAAATCCGTCAAGCGGTATTGCAAGCTATACTCTTTATGATAAAAAAGGCAATGAATATAGTAAAATTGCCGATAGTAAAGACGGTGCGTTTACAATAGATAGTCGTGATAAAGCATACAATTTGTTCGTTACTGTAACAGATAAATTTGAAAACACATCGGACTGCTATACCTTTGAATATAAGGGTTCCACAGATAAGAACAAGGTAAAATACAATGCTATCAAATCATCTAAAGCACCCGAAATTGTAAGATACGATGGTAAGGATAAATTTTCTGACAAGTTAACCGTTACACCTGAAAACTTTAAACATCAGAGTGACAAGTTGTTTTCATACAAAGAAAACGGTGAAGCGTTTAAACTGGAATTAAGCGAGAGTTTATCAGCACTTTCAGAGGCAACAGTTACAGTGAATAAAGACGGTAGTGAGAAAGAATTTTCCGATACTATTACTTTTGTTACTACATCAAAAGATGCCAAGAAAGAGGATTGCAAACTCGGTTATGACTTAAATCTTTCTGAGGTGTTTGAACAGATTGGTGTAAGCGGAAGTGATATTTCAGGTAAATACACAATTAAAGTAAAAGCTACAAATAATGCAGGTGTAAGCTGTGAACCATATACATACGATTTTAGTATTGATAATACTGCACCTGTGATAACACTCTTTGCAATTGAAAATGGAAGTCAAAATCCAATAGTTGACGAAACATCTTCACAGGAATACAGATATTATTTCCAACATAATACAAATGTTACTGTTACAGCTAAAGACAGTGCATCGGGTGTTAAGGAAATCCATTTCAGAGCATACGATGTAGTAAAGAAAGATAATGCAGTAGACGAAACGAAGACAGTTTCATCAAATAATAATGCTGTATTTGAAGTGCCTGCAAACTTCAAGGGTGAAATCTATGCTTATGCTGTTGATAAATTTGACAATAGCAGCATAGACAAAAACATCCAAGGTGAGGGCGAGAAAAAGCCTGATGACTTAATTGTTGAAACACAGCAGCATCACAACGGTAATGCAAGTGTTACTATGTCAAGAGCAAAGGCAAGCTACAAGGACAATTCGGGACTTGACCTTTACAGCGGAAATGTAAACGCAAGGGTTGTATTTGAAGATGCTTATGCAGGTATTAAAGACGCTACAATCACTGTTTACGATTATACAAATGCTGTTACAGGTACAATTTATGCTGAGATCGGAAACGACGGCAGTATCGAGAAGACTGAGGTTACCGGTTCTGTGAATAATATTATATTTAATGACGATTATACAACCTCAAAAGATAATCTTCTTCCAAAACTTGTTATTGATTATGTTGTTACGGATAACAGTAATAATATTAAAATTACAACATCAATGACTGACAGAGCAGGTAATAAGACAGACAATGTTAAGGACAGCTTGAGCATCGACAAGACTAAGCCTGTTATTGATGTTAAGTATGACAACAATGAGCATACTACATACGGCGGAAATGATTATTACAAGGCTGACAGGACGGCTACCGTAACTGTTACAGAGCGTAACTTTGACGAGTCGCTTGTCGAGGCGGCAATTATGAGAAACGGCGGCAGATACACAACAATCGGCGGCTGGACTCACAACAACAATACCGCAGATCCCGACAAGTCAACTCATGTTGCTAAGATTGTTTACAACACAGACGGCGACTTTACATTTGACATTGCCGTCAAGGACAAGGCTATGAATTCTGCCGACAAGTTTACTCAGCAGAAGTTCACGGTTGACAAGACTGCTCCTGTAATTGACGTTTCATTTGACAATAACTCTGCAAAGAACGGCAACTACTACAAGGCTGACCGTACTGCAACTATCAAGATTACGGAACATAACTTCAACAGCGGAAGTCAGTATGTAAACATTCCCGTAACTGCAGAGGGTACAACTGCTCCGTCAGTTGTAGGTTGGTCAGGTTCAGGCGATGACCACAATGCAACAGTTTCGTTCAACAAGGACGGCAAGTATTCATTTACTGTTGACTATACCGACCTTGCAGGTAACAAGGCTGTGCAGAAAAAGGTTGATTCGTTCTATATCGACAAAACCGCTCCCGAAGTTGAAATCACAGGTGTTGCAGATCATCAGGCTTATAACGGCACGGTTGCTCCTGTTGTAACATACAGAGACGATAACTTTACAGATGATCACGACTTCCGATTCACAAAAATTGATATCAACGGCAAGAGTGACGATACTTCTAAGTTTGATTACGATACCGGCGGCAACGGCGTGACAGAATTTATTTATAAGTACAGAGATTTTGCCGAGGTTCTTGAAAATGACGGTATTTATAACTTCACCGTTGAGCTAAGCGATAAGGCAGGCAACAGCACATCAAAGAGTGTTACATTCTCTGTAAACAGATTCGGCTCAACATTTAAAGCATCCGATGAGTCGAAAAAGCTCATTAACAATGGTTACACAAATGCCGAGCAGGATATCGTGATTGAAGAAATCAATGTTACTCCGCTTACAAAGCACAGCGTAACACTTGCCAAGAGCGGCGGAAATAGTACAGAACTTGTTGAAAATACCGATTACACATTTACTTCAAGCAACAACGGCAATGAGTGGTGCAAGAGTGTTTATACCGTAAACAAGAAGAACTTCTCTGATGAGGCTGCATATACAGTTACAATTATGTCGGTTGATAAGGCTAAGAACACAAATAACAACCGTATGGCAGATTCTTCTCTCAGCACAGAACAGAAAAATAAGCGTGAATGTGCAATTTCATTTGTTGTTGATAAGACAAGCCCTCTCGTAAGTATTACGGGTATCAAGGATAATGAGCTTTACAAGGAAGCAAGCAAAAAGGTTAAAATTGTTTGTGAGGACGATAATCTTGATAAGAGCAAGCTGTTTGTAACTCTTGATAACAAAAAGCTTGCCGAGGGTGAGGATTACACGATTGTTGATGATAAGGACGGTTCTATTGCAGGTATGCTTACCGCAGAAATTGTTCTTAAAGCAGAAACAGGCGGTATTAAAGAAAATCTTAAGGTTACAATCGGTGACCTTGCAGGAAATACAGGTGAAAAGAGTGTTGATAACTTCATTCTTTCTGCTAATATATTCCAGAGATTCTTTGCAAATCCCGTACTGGTAATTTGTACTTTTGCAGGTCTTGCACTTGTTATTGCGGCAGTAATCTTCTTTGTTGCAAAGAAAAGAAAAAAGGCTGAATAAAGTCAGACAATATTTTTAATGATTCGGGCGTATCCTCTTTTCGGGATATGCCCGAAAAAGAAAGGTGGGTAAGATATGCTTTTCGGCGGTGATATCGTAAATGATACTTACAGTATTGTTGAAGAAATCGGCAGCGGCGGTATGGGAGTGGTGTATCTTGCCTATCACCTCAGACTGGAAAAATATGTTGTTATGAAAAAAATCAAGAACAGAAATCTTGATTCTTCCTTTCTGCGAAATGAAGTGGATATTCTCAAAAAACTTCATCATCCGTATCTTCCGCAGGTATATGACATCATCGAATACGAATGTGATTTTTATACGGTTATTGATTATATTGACGGCAAGGACCTTGAACATTTTATCAATGACGGTTATGTGTTTACGGAAAGTCAGTTAATCAAGTGGCTCCGACAGCTTTGTGAGGTGCTTGACTATTTGCATTGCAATAATCCTCCGATTATCCATACGGACATTAAACCCGCAAATATAATTGTGAGGGATAACGGCGACATTTGCTTAATTGACTTTGGCATTTCATTGAGTGCCGATGACGCTGTAAAGGGTTACAGCAAAAATTATTCATCACCCGAGCAGTATATGAATGTGATGAATATATTGAACGGAACTCCGGAATTCAACGCTCCGCTTGACGGACAGACATTTACAGCCTTGGTGCTGCTTATTATCATCTTATGACAGGATGTATTCCCGATATTGAGGACGAAACACTTCCGCCTCTTGAAGAATACGAACTTCCGTATTCTCAGCCGTTTGTTTCGATAATAAGCAAGGCTATGGAGTGGGACATAAAGAAACGCTATAAATCTGCGGCAAAAATGCTTTCGGCTGTTGACAATATCAAAAAACAGGATGAGCGTTATAAGAGATACATATTATTGCAGATTTTGTCTTCGGTTGTTTCGGGAATTATGATAGTTTCCGGCGTGCTTATGTTTGTGTTCGGTAATTATGAAATTGCAGGTACCGAGCTTGCAGGGCAGTATGATTTGTTTGTTTCATATTGTGATAAAGGCGACACGGTTAATGCTGAACGGCTCGGAACGGATTTGCTGAATAATTCAAAATATCGCAGTGTTATGACCGATAAAACAACGGCTGAAATTCTCCGTTATATGGGCGACTGTTATTTTGACGAGGGCGATTTTGCCAATGCCGTTGAAAATTATAAGTCGGCATATGAAATTGCTGACGATGACAATGCCGAAGTTTGCTTGAGAGATTACGCAATTGCCCTTGTAAAAGGTAAAAGATTTTCAGAGGCTCAGAGCGTTATTTCTATGGCAGAGGAAAAATTTCCGAATTCATCTGTCAATAAATTACTTCAGGCGGAAATTGAATATGGAAACGGCAATTTGGAAAATTCTTTAAATTATGCAAATGAATGTCTTAACACCGAATCGAACGGCGATAACGCATTTGCCGCATTTTTGCTCAAAGGCGATATTTATACGGACAAAAATCAATACGGCGACGCCGTATCAAGCTATGAGAGTGCAAGGAGTATTGATGAGAATTTAAGTGTCTTGAGAAAACTCGGACAGGCATATCTCGGAATGGGTTCGCTTGGTTCGGGAATGGAAAACAGCGGTCTGCAAAAAGCAAAAGAATGTTATTCAACCATTCGTGACAGATATTATCTTTCCGCAGAGGACGGAATAAATTATTCACAGGCATACAGCCTTTCGGGAGATTTGTCGGGGGCAAGAGGTTTGCTTGATGACCTTGCAATAACTTATCCCGATGACTGCAGGGTATATATGCAGCTGGCAATTGTCAGCGATAAGCAAAATGATACTCAAAGCAGAGTGTATTGCGAAAAAGCGAGAGCTTTGTATAAGGAATCAAGCGACAGCGTTAAGCAAAATGTTGACGGTAACAGATTGAATGAAATTAAAAATTTGTACAGACGATTTTTTGGAAGTGTGTGGTAAAAGGGGTGTTTGTATGCTGTTAGTTTTTGGCATAGCACTTGTTATTGCCGGCATAGTTCTGTTGGCAGTAACTCAGATTGTTCTTTGGAAAAAAATAAAAAAGTTTAATGAGGAATGGGAGGACGAGCAGAATGAAATGTCCTAATTGCAGGTGTATTGTTCCGAATAATGTAAGCAGATGCACATATTGCGGATATGACTTTATGTCGGGAAGTGCCAAAACTTTGACGATTGAAGAAGCATATAAATTTAAAACATACGATTATGATTACAACTGTGATAATTATGCAGATGAATTTTATGCATACGATGATTATTATAATTGTGAAAACTATAAAACAGAAAATGCGTCTGCGTACAGACGGGAAACTGATGATAACAGTCCGATTATGTTAATTTCTGCACTTATGCTCCTTGCGGCAACATTGTTGCTGTTGAGTGTTGTTGCAATTATTATTTGACGGCAGAGGGGAATTTGAGAATGAACAAGAAAACTATGCTTTTGATTATACCTGCAATAGCTTTGCTTGCCTGTTGTATTGTGGCAATATGCGTTATATGTATTCCGTCAAGCTACGAGGTTTATACGAAACAAATTCAAACGGCGGAGAAATATCTTGCAGACAAAGATTATGACGGCGCTATAAAATATTACGAAATGGCAAAGGCAACCGATGAAACTCAGGAAGAACCTTATCTTAAACTTGCAATGATTTATTATGAAAACAAAAATGATATGGAAAAGGCTGTTGCAATTCTTAACGAAGGTTACGAGAAAACAAAATCCGAACAGATTAAAAACGCACTTGCGGTTTATCTCGGTTCGGCGGAAGGCACTACTGTTTCATCGGGAAAAACGGATTATAATTCAAATCCCGTAAATATTACCTTGCTGAATATGTTTGGACAATATAATTACGAGCAGTACAGTAAAAGCTATACCGTTGTGTCGGATAATTTCAGCGACGGTGTTTATACGGTAAGATACAACGGTATCGGCGCAGAATTTTCTTACAGCAACGATTCGACTAAGGCTGTTGACGACAAAGCGATGAAACCGTTTTCTTACTCATTCCCGACAGAAATTAAGGTGGATAAGATTTCGGATATCATTACTCTTCCGCCACAGGGAATGAAAATTGATGAGTTGAAAAAATCGGCAGGTATTACAAATGCTGTTGCAAAGTACGATAATACGCTGAAGAAAAATATTATTACTTTCAGCTGTGAAAAATGTACGGTGTCTGTAGAAACGGACAAGAACGGTACAATAACGGCTAACACTTCTTATATTACCGTAAATCCCGAAACAGTTGCAGCAGTTGCTTGGAAATCCAAGGTTAGCGGTAAGGTTATCAGTGTTACAACAGCAGATATTGTAAGCAGTGCAGAAGTGGTTGTCAGAAAAGGTAAGGACTCAAAGGACGGTGAAGGTGCCGCCGAGGTGTCAATTGACAGCGGAAATTACAGCGTTGAACTTGAAACAGGTGATTATACATTTGAGGTTTCGGCATCGGGTTATAAAAAAGAATATTTCAATGTTTATGTAAGCGGAGCGGATCAGGAAAAAGATTTCAGTATTTCTCCGTCACTTGCAGAGGGTGAAATAAGAATTGTACTTGAATGGGGTGCAACACCAAGCGACCTTGATTCTCATCTTGAGGGTACAACTAAAAACGGTGACGAAGTCAGCATTTATTGGATGAATCCTGTTGCAACCTCCGGAGCAAAAACTATTGCACAGCTTGATGTTGATGACAGGGACGGATACGGTCCTGAAACTATAACACTTTCCGAGCTTGACGGTACATACCAATACAGGGTTCACAGATTTTCTTCAAGCGGTTCGCTTGCCATGTCGGGTGCGGTTGTAAAGGTGTATTCCGGTTCGTCAGAACCGATAACAATTTCAGTTCCGTCCGATTGTGATGAATGGTGGGATGTGTTCACCATTGAAAACGGTGAAATCAAAAATATTAACGGAGCAACAAACTGATGATGGTATTAGTAATAGTGTTGACAGTTGCCCTGCTTATTTTGATTGCCGTGGTGATTGTAAAGCTTAATTCTCAAAAAAGCGAGAGGGACAAATACTATACCGCCGCAGGCAATATAATCAAGGAAGAATATCTTAACTACTGCCTTACAAATGATATAAATTCAGATAACAAAGCTGACGCTCCTAACGGTCAGAAAATTATGATATACATAAAAACTTTGAACCGTAAACAAAAGGCACAGTTTGTATTTGATCCCGAAAAAGGTGTAAATATCGGCAGAGATTCCGAGAAAAATAACATTTTTATCAATGAAGCATCGGTTTCCATGAACCATTGCAAAATTTTTTCCGATAATATGAAGGTGTATATATGCGACCTTAATTCATCTAACGGAACAATTCTTAAAAGAGGTCTGTTCGGAAATTATTTGCTTGAGGGCGGAAATTCATGTGAGCTTATGTCGGGGGATCGTGTCTGCATAGGCTCGAATGTATTCAAAATTACGCTGTTTTATTATGATATGGTGACTATGTAGCAACGGAGGTTTGTTATGATACTGATAATTTACCGCAGTCAGGTTTGCAGAGAAATTGTTCTCCCGAATGCAGATAATACGGATTATCGTATTTTCATTGACAGCAAGGAATTTAAACTGAAAAAAAGTTTTTATCTTTCTCTTGAAGTAATTGCTCATAAATGGTCAATAACAAACGAAAACGGCGAGTATAAAATTGTAAAAAATCAAAGTGAATT
>OIKU01000183.1_pt1 | contig 12092 bp, 7 predicted proteins | sample 1584231 | NCBI WGS metagenome assembly OIKU01 (sample SAMN02674693, study PRJEB24791) | human gut metagenome, SKBSTL018 | isolation source: stool | host: Homo sapiens | place: USA
ACACTCTTTCCCTACACGAGCTCTTCCGATCTGGGCGTATGGGTCTTTTGCGAGCAGCGCCAGGGCGCACTGATGTCCACTGACTTCGAGCTGGTTAGCGAGGCCCGTAAGCTGGCCGACGAGCTGGGCTGCGAGGTCACCGGCCTGCTGCTGGGCGACAACGTGGAGGGCATTGCCAAGGAACTGGGCGGCTACGGTGCCGACAAGGTTCTGGTCTGCGACAGCCCCCTGCTGAAGGATTACACCACCGACGCATACGCAAAGGTCGTGTGCGATATGGTCAACGAGTACAAGCCTGAGGTGCTGCTGATCGGCGCTACCAACATTGGCCGTGACCTCGGTCCCCGCTGCGCAGCCCGTCTGCACACCGGCCTGACCGCCGACGCTACCCATCTGGATATCGACACTGCAAAGTACATCGACTTCCTGAAGGAGAGCTCCACCATCGACCTGTCCAAGCAGAAGTTCGATATGGAAGACCGCAACCTGAAGATGACCCGTCCCGCATTCGGCGGCCATCTGATGGCTACCATCATCTGCCCCCGCTTCCGTCCCCAGATGTCCACCGTGCGTCCCGGCGTTATGAAGAAGGCTCCCTTCGATCAGGCCAAGGCTGATGCCTGCCAGATCGTCAAGCCCGCCTTCAGCCTGACCGCTGAGGACATCAAGACCGAAGTGCTGAGCGTGGAGAAGGCCGCTGAGAAGCTGGTCGACCTGATCGGCGCAGATGTCATTGTCTCCGTTGGTCGTGGTATCAGCAAGGATGTCAACAAGGGCATCGAGCTGGCTGAGCAGCTGGCTGCTGCACTGGGCGGCGGCGTTGTGGGTGCTTCCCGTGCCGTTACCGATGCAGGCTGGATGACCGCTGACCATCAGGTCGGTCAGACCGGTAAGACCGTGCACCCCAAGATCTATGTGGCTCTGGGTATCTCTGGTGCCATCCAGCACACCGCCGGTATGCAGGATTCTGAGTGCATCATCGCTGTCAACAAGAACGAGGGTGCTCCCATCTTCGGCGTTGCTGACTACGGCATCGTGGGCGATCTGTTCAAGGTCGTGCCTGAGCTGATCAAGCAGATCGAGGCAGCAAAGGCTGCTCTGTGATCGCCTGTTCCTGAGCATTGTTCAATAGCATAGCCTGAATTGTGAGAGGCCGTTGCACATTTTTGTGCAGCGGCCTCTTTTTTGTGTTTTTTATAAAGGAGCTGTTGTGCCAGCCACTGCACAGCAGCTCCGATTTGCTCCACAGGAAAGGAACGCAGAAGGGAACACAGCGAAGCGCCACAAAAACGTACACAGAAACCACGATATGCAAAGCGGTGCATATAAATACAGTGATATACAAAACGAAACGCACCGAAGTGTCTCGAAAAGTGTGCGGGAACTGTTGCACTCGGCTTATTTTGGCGAGAAGCGCAACACAACTGTAACGTTTTCGGACTTTTTGTTACGCTTGAGTTGCGATAAAAAGGCGAGGATTTTTTAAAAAATCTGTATTTTTCTGCAAATCGACCTCTAAACCTCTTGACGCCTGTATGGCTTTGTGATACTCTTGTTACACAAGAGTTGCGGATGTGATACGACAGAGTTGCAAACGAGTTGCAATATCCAAGATCACACTGCATAAGGCAACAGACCGGAGGCAATCTTATGAAGCGTGCAATGAGTACCGTGAAGAATATCGCAGCAGCTGCAATGACGCTGGCTGTGTTTTTTGGCTTTGCAGGCTTCAAGCCCGTCACCGCAAACGCTGCACAGGCTGCCATGCCTGCCACCGCTTCTGTGGAAGAAGAGAACTCCTACTTTGAGGAAGACGCTTACCAGCGCAGCTTCCTGACCCTGATCAATAACGAGCGTGCACAGGCTGGTCTGGCTCCTGTTGCTCTGGGCGACAGCAACCACAACGCCGCTGCAATGGAGCGTGCCGAAGAGCTGGCAGTTTCTTACTCCTACGTTCGTCCCAACGGTCAGCGCGATTTCACCGTTCTGGCAGAGAACGGCATCAGCGATGTCTCCATCGGCGAGAACTACATGGCCGGCTGCTCCACCCCCGATTCCGCAATGGATCAGTGGATGGCTACCGACTTCACCCGTGAGCGTATCCTGAACGCCGATGCTACCACCGTGAGCGTTGGCTACTATGAGGGCGGTGTTTACAATAACTATTGGGTGCTGATCTTCTCTTACCCCGAAAATTCTCACACCGAGGATTACCGTCAGGAAGTTCTGAATCTGGTCAATGCCCAGCGCGCAAAGTACGGTCTGACTGCTCTGGAAATGGGCGATGACGCGCTGACCGCCGCTGCACAGACCCGCGCCGAGGAGATCTCCGTTGTAAACTCCCACGTCCGTCCCGATGGTTCCAAGTGCTTCACCGTCCTGAAGGACTACGGCATCACCGATACCCCCACCGGCGAGAATGCCGCATGGGGCAGCGTCTCTCCTGAAGAGGTCGTCAACGCATGGATGAACTCCGAAGGCCATCGTGCCAATATCCTGAACCCTGAGGCTCGCAAGATGAGTGTTGGTTACTACTACAACAGCAACAGCACTTGGGGCCATCAGTGGATCCAGATCTTTACCAAGTGATTAACTGCTTTCTTCTTATAAAAAGACTGGCGGGGCCGCAAGGCTTCGTCAGTCTTTTTATTTGCGCCCGTTTGTGTTATACTTATTCTGAGTTATTATCAGGAGGATCTAACGTGGAGGATTACCGCACCGTCCGGGGCACGGCCACCGGTGAATACGAAGAGAAAAAAAGCCGCTTTATCGCACAGCTTTCCTTTGCTGACAGTGAGGAAGCCGCTGTGGCCTTTCTGGAGCAGGTGCGGGCAGCCAACCGCACCGCGCGGCACAATGTTTACGCCTACCGCCTGCGGGCGGGCAACCGCGAGCGCTATTCCGATGACGGCGAGCCGGCCAAGACTGCCGGTACGCCCGCGCTGGAAGTGCTGCAGCACAGCGGCCTGACAGACCTGATCGTGGTGGTCACCCGCTACTTTGGCGGGGTGCTGCTGGGCACCGGCGGCTTGGTGCGCGCCTACACTACCGCCACTGCCCGTGCGCTGGAAAACGCCGAGGTGGTCACGGTGCGCAGCGTGGTGGAATTACAAGTGACCGTGGACTACGCCCTTTACGAGCGTGCGTCCCTGCTCATTGATGCTGCCGGGGCAAAGCAGGCACCGCCGGAGTTTACAGACCGGGTCACCCTGCGCTGGCAGATGCCAGAGCATACCGAAGCCCCGCTGCTGGAGCAGCTGCGGGAATTGACCCGGGGCAGCGCTCAGGTAACGGTGTCTGACCCATTCTACGCACCATTTTAAAAAACAAAGTCTTTTTTGCAAACCGACACGGAACTTCCCCCTTCGACACGGCCGATGTGCTACAATTGCCGTAGCGCAGCAATTGGGATCGGCTGTGCGCAGAGGGGAGGGGAGAAGCCCGAAAAACAAAAGGAGGATCTGTATGGATGTGCGCCGGAGAACCGAGGAAATCGAGCACCTTACCTTTGCGCCTTGGGCGACCTTCAGCGATGCAAGCCGTGGCCGCGCCGTACCGGAGCCGCAGGACCCGCTGCGCCCGGTGTTCCAGCGGGATCGCGACCGGGTGCTGCACTGCAAGGCCTTCCGGCGTCTCAAGCAGAAAACGCAGGTGTTCCTCTCGCCGGAAGGCGATCTGTACCGCACCCGGTTGACCCATACGCTGGAGGTCTCGCAGATTGCCCGCACCATCGCACGCGGTCTGCGCCTGAACGAGGATCTGACCGAGGCCATCAGCCTTGCGCATGATCTGGGGCACACTCCCTTTGGCCACGCAGGCGAAAAGGCACTGAACGACCTTTGCCCGGACGGCTTCCACCACTATATGCAAAGCCTGCGTGTGGTGGATCGGCTGGAAAAGGACGGCGAGGGGCTCAATCTGACATGGGAGGTGCGCAACGGCATCGTTACCCACACCAAGGGCACATGGGCGGCCACTCCGGAAGGGCGCATCGTGCGCTTGGCAGATCAGATTGCCTTTGTCAACCACGATATCGAGGACGCCGTGCGCGCCGGTGTGCTGGACGCTGCCACCCTGCCCAAGGACTGCACGGCAGTGCTGGGGCAGACCAAATCTGCCCGCATCACCACTATGATCAACAGCATCCTCACCCACAGCGAGGGGGATGTCCGCATGGGCACCGAGGAATACGAGGCTTTTCTCGCTTTGCGGGATTTCATGTACGCCACCGTGTATGTGGACAAGAACGCCAAGCGCGAAGAGCAGAAGGTGGACAAGCTTATCGCGGAACTGTACGAGTACTACCTGACCCATGTGGATCAGATGTCCAACTTTTATGTGCAGCTGGCCTATCAGGAGGGACGGGAACGCGCCGTCACCGACTACATCAGCGGTATGAGCGACGAGTTTGCCATCCGCACTTTTGAAGAACTGTTCGTGCCCCAGAAATGGCACGTCCTTTAAAACTGGAGAGGTCGTTTAAAACAACATGATCCCACACGAATACATCGAGGAGCTCACCCGCCGCACCGACATTGTGGAGCTGGTGGGCAGCTATGTGCAGCTCAAGCGCAAGGGACGGCTATACGGCGGTCTGTGCCCCTTTCACAGCGAAAAAACGCCGTCCTTCTATGTATACCCTGACACTCAAAGCTTTTACTGCTTCGGCTGTCAGGCAGCCGGAGATGCCATCAGCTTTGTCAAAAAGATCAACAATATCAGCAGCGGCGAAGCTATCAAGATGCTGGCTTCCCGCGCCGGTATGCCGGAGCCGCAGGAGGACGACAAGACCGGACGTCTGCGCAGCCGGGTGCTTTCCATGAATAAGGAGGCCGCCCGCTTCTTCCACGCCTGCCTGAACTCTACCGTGGAGGAGGCACGGCAGGCGCGCGCTTACTGGCGGCGGCGCGGGCTGGACGATAAGACCATCGTCCGGTTCGGGCTGGGCTATGCCCCCAACGATGGGCAGGCACTGTACCAGTACCTGCGGGATAAGGGCTACAACCAGCAGGAACTGGACGCCAGCGGCTTGTTCAAACGCAGCCAGTCCGGGCGCATCTACTGTCTGTTCTGGAAGCGTGTCATGACCCCTATCTTTGACCTGCGCGGCAACATCATTGCCTTTGGCGGGCGCGTGATGGACGACTCCAAGCCCAAATACGTCAACAGCCCGGAAACGCTGGTCTACCACAAATCCGAGACGGTGTTTGCCATGCAGATCGCCAAGCGCAGCGCCTCCCGGCGGTTCGTGCTGTGCGAAGGCTACATGGATGTCATCAGTATGCAGCAGGCGGGCATCGATACCGCCGTCTGCGCCTGCGGCACCGCCCTGACCCCCGGACAGGTGCGCATCATCAGCGAATATGCCGATGAGGTCATTCTGAGCTATGACTCGGACGAGGCTGGCCAGAAGGCGACCCTGCGCTCACTGGAACTGTTCCGCAACAGCCCGGTAAAGGTGGGCGTTTTGCAGATTCCCGGCGCAAAGGACCCGGACGAATACATCAAAAAATACGGCCCGGAGCGTTTTCAGGCACTTCTGGACGGGGTGGGCAATGCGCTGGACTTCCGGCTCAAGCGCCTGCGAGACCAGTATGATCTCTCGCAGGATGCGCAACGGCTGCAATATGTAAAGGAAGCCGTGGAGATGCTGGCCGAGCGCTCCAACCCCACTGAGCAGGAGGTGTACGCCGGGCGGCTGGCAGAGGAGACCAACATCTCCAAAACCGCCATTCTGGCGCAGCTGGGCACCGCAGTAAAGCGGGCGGGCGGCAAGTACCGCCGGGAGAAAAACCGCGAGCTGCTGCGCTCCGGTGAGATGGATCAGATCAAGGTGCCTTACAGCGCAGGCGGCAGTCAGGCGCTGGGCATCGCCAGCGCCCAGCAGCGGCTGCTGGCAGCCATCCTGCGGGAGCCGCGCTATCTGGAACTGGCCAAGCAGCAGTTGACGGCGGAGCAATTCATCCAGCCGCAGCAGAAGGAACTATACGAAGCGATGCTCAATTGCAGCCGGGAGGGTGTGGAACTCAGCCTGACTGCACTGCGGGCATTTGTAAGTGAAGAAGCATTGAATGAACTGAGCCGGCTTGCGGCACAATACAGCGATGTGAACTGCACCCCGGACGATATCCGTCTGTATCTGGACAGAATCGCCCGGGGAATGCCGGTTGCTAGCAAAGCTGCTGCAATGTCCGGCGATGAGATCACACAGTATCTTCAGTCGATGCGCGAAAAAAAGCAGGGGACGCTGCCCGAACAAGACTGATCCCTGTTTTCCCTCCGGCTGGAGCTGGAGAGAAAAGGAGCAGGAATCATGCAGAAATTGTCGCAAACGGAAGAACTTGCCCGCAGCCTTGCCGCAAAGGCTCACCGTCACACCCTGACCACGGAGCAGATCAGCCGTGCCATGGAAGAAGCGGATTTTGATATTGCACAGCTGGACGGGCTTTACGCGGCGCTGGAGCAGCGGGGCGTTCATCTGGCAGAGGAGGAGCCTGCCGAGCTGCCTGTGCTGGATGATGCCCAGATCGGCAGGCTGGAGAATGAACTATCCTCGGAGGGTGTGGCACTGGATGATCCGGTCAAGACCTATTTAAAGGAGATCGGCCGGGTGCCGCTGCTGACTGCCGGACAGGAGATGGCGCTGGCAAAGGCTGCCCGGGCCGGGGATGCAGAGGCCCGCCGCGCCTTGAGCGAAGCAAACCTGCGGCTGGTGGTATCGGTAGCCAAGCGCTACGCCGGGCGTGGACTGCCTTTTCTGGATCTCATTCAGGAGGGCAACCTCGGCCTGATGAAGGCTGCTGAAAAGTTTGAGCCGGAGCGGGGCTTCAAGTTCTCCACCTATGCAACCTGGTGGATCCGTCAGTCCATCACCCGCGCCATTGCGGATCAGGGACGCACCATCCGTATCCCGGTGCATCTGGTGGAGAGCATCAACCGGGTCAAGAAAACGGCAGGCGACCTGCTGCACAAAAATGGGCGGGAGCCCACCGTGGAGGAGATCGCCGCCGCACTGGATATGGAACCGGACAAGGTGCGGGAGCTGCTGCAACTGTCGCAGGAACCCATCAGTCTGGAAACGCCGGTGGGGGAGGAAGAGGACGCTCATCTGGAGGACTTTATTCAGGACGAGGACGCCGGTGTCCCGGTGGATGAAGCTGGGCGTCAGCTGCTGCGGCGGGAGCTGCTGCACGTCCTTAAAAGCCTGACGCCCCGGGAGGAGCGGGTCATCACCCTGCGCTTTGGTCTGGAGGATGGCCGCGCCCGCACCCTGGAAGAACTGGGCAAGGAGTTCAACGTGACCCGGGAGCGGGTGCGGCAGATCGAAGCAAAGGCGCTGCGCAAGCTGCGCCACCCCAGCCGCGCAAAGCTGCTGCGGGATTATCTGGACGAGTGAGCATTCTGTATAATAGGACAAGGCCGCTGCACGGCGTTCCGTGCGGCGGCCTCTTCTTTTGCGGCAGGGAAGAGGAAAAGTAATACCTCCCGGGCGCAAGAGCAAAGATAGACAAATTGCACAAGGGTATTATGAACAGGAACGTGCAAAATAAAAAAATCAAGTACTTGGAAAACAAACAGCTACACGCCGCCGGGCGTTCGAAAACAAACCGAAAAATAAATTTATTTCGGCAAAAAACTGAAAAATGGCTTGACAACAGGGGTTTTGGGGTGTATACTGCATTAGTATCACATAATGGACTAGTGCGTCAAAAAGGGAGCTGTGATGGCTGCCACTTGAGGGGTCACCCCGAAAAGTTTGTGCAAAATGCCGGAAGGTTCCACAGGACGCGGGTCGAATTATGTGTGTCTGCTCAAATTTGACCCGCGTATACGACATCCCGTAGAATATAAAAGTAAGGAGTGGTTGATTTTATGATGAAAGTCAAGCCCGTAAAGCTCGGCAAAACCGAGCGCATGAGCTTCTCCCACATCGACGAAGTCATCAGTATGCCGAACCTGATCGAGGTGCAGAAGAACTCGTATCAGTGGTTCTTGGATGAAGGCCTGAAGGAGGTCTTCCACGATATCGGCACCATTGAGGACTACACCGGCAATCTGGCACTGAGCTTTGTGGACTTCCGGCTGGATAAGGAGCCGAAGTACAGCATCAAGGAGTGCAAGGAGCGCGACGTTACCTATGCAGCCCCCCTGCGCGTCACCGCCCGTCTGCTGAACAAGGAGACCGGCGAGGTGAAGGACCAGGAGATCTTCATGGGCGACTTCCCCCTGATGACCGACGCAGGCACCTTTGTCATCAACGGTGCTGAGCGTGCAATCGTCAGCCAGCTGGTCCGCTCTCCCGGTGTGTTCTACGGCCATGCTAAGGATAAGGTCGGTAACGACCTGTACAGCGCCACCATGAACCCCAACCGCGGTGCATGGCTGGAGTACGAGACCGATGCCGCCAACGTGTTCTATGTCCGTATCGATAAGAACCGCAAGCTGCCCGTCACCGTGCTGTGCCGTGCACTGGGCCTGTCCTCTAACGAGGATATCCTGAACTACTTCGGCGAGGACGAGCGCATTCTGGCCACGCTGGAAAAGGATACCACCAAGAACCGCGAGGAGGGCCTGCTGGAGGTCTACCGCAAGCTGCGCCCCGGCGAGCCCCCCACGGTGGAGTCCGCTACCAGCCAGATCGATATGCTGTTCTTCGATCCGCGCCGGTACGACCTGTCCCGCTTCGGCCGCTATAAGATGAATAAGAAGCTGTCTCTGGCACGCCGCATCATGGATCATGTGGCCGCAGAGAACGTGGTGGATCCCTTCACCGGCGAGATCCTTGTCGAGGCCGACAAGAAGATCGACCGCAAGCTGGCTGAGCAGATCGATGCTGCCGGCGTGAATCTGGTCGTGCTGAAGATCGATGATCCCATGAAGGATCAGCCCCACAAGGTCAAGGTCATCACCAACGGCTGCGTGGATGCACAGGCCATCATCGACAGCTACTACCCCGCATTCAAGGGTGTGGATGTCAAGGAGTGCGGCATCAACGAGCGCTGCTGCCTCAAGGAGCTGCGCAAGATCCTTGATAACGCCTCCAGCGCCGAGGAGGTCATGGAGAGCCTGAAGAAGGATCACGACCTGCTCATCGGCCGTACCGTCACCATCGACGATATCCTGTCCTCCATCAACTACCTGAACGGTCTGGGCTACGGCATCGGCACCACCGATGATATCGACCATCTGGGCAACCGCCGTATCCGCAGCGTGGGCGAGCTGCTGCAGAACCAGTTCCGCATCGGTTTCTCCCGTATGGAGCGCGTCATCCGTGAGCGTATGACCCTGCAGAGTCAGGATCAGAGCGTCATCACTCCGCAGGCACTGATCAACATCCGTCCTGTGGTGGCAGCCATCAAGGAGTTCTTCGGCTCCTCTCCGCTGTCTCAGTTCATGGATCAGAATAACCCTCTGGCTGAGCTGACCCACAAGCGCCGTCTGTCTGCTCTGGGCCCCGGCGGTCTGAGCCGTGACCGCGCAGGCTTCGAAGTCCGCGACGTTCATTACAGCCACTATGGCCGTATGTGCCCCATTGAGACCCCTGAAGGCCCCAACATCGGTCTGATCTCCTATCTGGCATCCTACGCCAAGATCAACGAGTACGGCTTCGTGGAGGCTCCCTACCGCAAGGTCAAGAAGATCTACGACGAGAACAACAACCTCATCGAGCAGGTCGTCACCGACGAGGTGGAGTATATGACCGCCGATGTGGAGGACGAGTACGTTGTGGCACAGGCCAACGAGCCGCTGGATGAAGGCAAGCACTTCATCCGTCCCCGTGTGTCTGCCCGCCGCCGCGACGAGATCTTGGAAATCGACGCAGAGAAGGTCGATTACATGGACGTCTCTCCGCGAATGATGGTCTCTGTTGCTACCGCTTGCATCCCCTTCCTGGAGAACGATGACTGTAACCGTGCTCTGATGGGCTCCAACATGCAGCGTCAGGCAGTGCCTCTGATGGTCACCCAGCAGCCCATCGTTGCTACCGGTATGGAGTACAAGGCTGCTACCGACTCCGGCACCGCGGTTCTGGCAAAGAACGACGGTATCGTCGAGAAGGTGGACGCTGACCATGTCGAGGTGCGCAACGCTCAGGGCACCGTGGACAACTATTCTCTGGTCAAGTTTGCCCGCTCCAACGCAGGCACCTGCATCAACCAGCGTCCCATCGTGGAGGTCGGCGAGAGCGTCAAGGCCGGTCAGGTGCTGGCCGACGGCCCCGCAATGCGCAACGGCGAGATCTCTCTGGGCAAGAACGCCCTCATCGGCTTCATGACCTGGGAGGGCTACAACTACGAGGACGCCGTCCTGCTGAACGAGAAGATCGTGCGTGAGGACGTGTACACCTCCATCCATATCGAGGAGTACGAGACCGAGAGCCGCGATACCAAGCTGGGACCCGAAGAAATCACCCGCGACATCCCCAACGTTTCTGAGGACGCCCTGAAAGATCTGGACGAGCGCGGCATCATCCGCATCGGTGCCGAGGTCAAGAGCGGCGATATTCTGGTCGGTAAGGTCACCCCGAAGGGCGAGACTGAGCTGACCGCTGAGGAGCGCCTGCTGCGCGCCATCTTCGGTGAGAAGGCCCGCGAGGTGCGCGACACCTCTCTGCGTGTGCCTCACGGCGCATACGGCATCATTGTGGATGTCAAGGTCTTTACTCCGGAGAACAGCGACGAGCTGCAGCCCGGTGTGCGCGAGGTCGTCCGCTGCTACATCGCTCAGAAGCGTAAGATCAGCGTCGGCGATAAGATGGCAGGCCGTCACGGCAACAAGGGTGTCGTTTCCCGCATCCTGCCGCAGGAGGATATGCCCTACCTGCCCGACGGCACCCCGCTGGACATCGTGCTGAACCCCCTGGGCGTTCCTTCCCGTATGAACATCGGTCAGGTGCTGGAAGTCAACCTCGGCTACGCTGCCAAGGCCTGCGGCATCAAGGTCATGACCCCCGTCTTTGACTCTGCCCGCGAGAACGACATCGGCGATACCTTTGATACCGCCCGCGAGATGTGGCACGGCGAGAATGCACCTGCATACCCCACCAAGCTCCCCAAGATCATGGGCGAGAAGGGCCACATCATCGACTTCTCCAAGATCGAGCTGGATCGTGACGGCAAGACCACCGTTTACGATGGCCGTACCGGTGAAAAGTTTGATAACCGCGTTACCGTTGGTTATATGTACTACCTCAAGCTGCATCATCTGGTCGACGATAAGATCCACGCCCGTTCCACCGGCCCCTACTCTCTGGTCACTCAGCAGCCTCTGGGCGGCAAGGCTCAGTTCGGCGGTCAGCGCTTCGGCGAGATGGAGGTCTGGGCACTGGAAGCTTACGGCGCCGCTTACACCCTGCAGGAGATCCTGACTGTCAAGTCCGATGACGTGGAGGGCCGTGTCAAGACCTACGAGGCCATCGTCAAGGGCGAGCCCATCCCGCAGCCCGGCATCCCCGAGTCCTTCCGCGTTATGCTGAAGGAACTGCAGTCTCTGGGTATGGACGTGATCGTGCAGGATAAGGACGGCAACGAGATCGATATGCGCCAGAACTTCGACGACGAAGAGACCGGCTTTGATATGCGTGACGTTGCCGGTACCGAGACTGTGGTGCAGGAGAGCGAACTGACTGATTACAACATCAAGGACGCCGATGCAGGTTTCGATGATCCTTCTGTGCTGGAGGACGATAACTCCGGTGCCGAGGCTCCGGCTGCTTCTGACGAAGTAGATTTCTGATCTGGATACACAACACAGCCTTCCCCCTTGGCCGCGTGCTGCGGCAGGGGAGAAGCGCCTGTGATCCTATAACAGAAAAGCCGCCTGTATCATCGAAACAACTAGAGATTAAGAAAGGGTTCGTTTCATGGAAAACAACGTTTTCGATTCCATTAAAATCGGCCTTGCCTCCCCGGAGCAGATCCGCGCTTGGAGCTACGGCGAGGTCAAAAAGCCCGAAACCATCAACTACCGCACCCTGAAGCCGGAGCGTGACGGCCTGTACTGCGAGCGCATTTTTGGACCTACCAAGGACTGGGAGTGCCACTGCGGCAAGTATAAGCGCATCCGCTATAAGGGCAAGATCTGCGATAAGT
>OIKU01000212.1_pt1 | contig 11262 bp, 8 predicted proteins | sample 1584231 | NCBI WGS metagenome assembly OIKU01 (sample SAMN02674693, study PRJEB24791) | human gut metagenome, SKBSTL018 | isolation source: stool | host: Homo sapiens | place: USA
GGCGGCGACCCGGACACCCTGCAGGCCGGTCCTGCGCTGATGTTCATCACCATCCCCAAGGTGTTTGCCAGCATGGGTCTGGGCACCGCTGTGGGTGTGCTGTTCTTTGTGCTGGTGCTGTTTGCAGCCATTACCAGCTCCATCGCCCTGACTGAGAGCGCCGTCTCCACCTTTGAGGACGAGCTGGGCTGGGACCGCACCCGCTCCACCATCCTCATCGGCTGTATTATGATCACACTGGGCAGCCTTTCCGCACTGGGCTACGGCCCCCTTGCCAGTGTGACCGTGTTCGGGATGCAGTTCTTGGACTTCTTCGACTTTTTGACCAACTCGGTCATGATGCCTATTGCAGCCATTGCCACCTGCCTGCTGGTGTCCCGCGTCATCGGCGTGGAGCAGATCGCGCAGGAGGTGGAGCAGGACGGTCAGCGCTTCCGCCGCAAGCCGGTGTTCAATTTTATGATCCGCTGGCTGTGCCCCATTTTTGCAGCCATCATTCTGGCAAGCTCGGTGGCAAATGCCTTTGGCTGGATCGCCATGTAAACTCAAAACAGTATTTCCGGCAGCAGAACGCAAGTTTTTGACAGTAAAAGCAGGACAAGGGGGCCCTTATGAAAATGGAAACCTTGAAGCAGCAGATCCTGACAGCAAAGGGTGACGTGCGGGCAGAGCTGGTGCTGAAAAACGCCCGGGTCATCAACGTGTTCACAAACGAGATTGAGCAGGCCGATGTAGCCATCCGTCAGGGGGTCATCCTTGGCGTGGGACACTATACCGGCGAGACCGAGCTGGACTTGCAGGGCAAGTATGTCTGCCCGGGGCTTGTGGATGGGCACATCCACATTGAAAGCTCCATGCTCTGCGGCCCGGCCTTTGAACAGGCGGTGCTGCCCCACGGCACCACGGCGGTGGTCACCGACCCGCACGAGATCTCCAATGTAGCCGGTACGGCAGGGCTGGACTTTATGCTGGAGACTACAAAAGATCTGGCGCTTTCGGTCTACTTCATGCTGCCCTCCTGCGTGCCTGCCACCGGGCTGGACGAGTCCGGCGCGGTGCTGGAAGCGGAGCAGCTGCGCCCCTACTATCAGCAGCCCCGGGTACTGGGGCTGGCTGAACTGATGAACTCCTACGGCACAGTGCGCGCGGACGAAAAGATCCTGCAAAAGATCTGTGACTGCACCGCTGCGGGTAAACGCATCGACGGGCACGCCCCCTTCCTCAGCGGGGAGGAGCTGAACGCCTATATCGCCGCCGGGGTGCAGTCCGACCATGAGTGCTCGGACATCCATGAAGCCATGGAAAAGCTGCGGCGCGGGCAATACATCATGGTGCGGGAGGGTACCGCAGCCCAGAACATGGAAAGCCTGCTGCCCCTGTTCCGGGAGCCCTATTGCAGCCGCTGTATGCTGGTGACCGACGATAAGCACCCCGGAGACCTGTTGCAGGGCGGGCATATCGACTATATCATCCGCAAGGCCATTGCCGCCGGGGTAGACCCGGTGGTGGCAGTGCGGATGGGCACCCTTGTCCCGTGTCAGTACTTCGGTCTTGCGCACAGCGGCGCGGTAGCCCCGGGCTATACCGCCGATTTGATCGTGCTGTCGGATCTGGAACAGTTCACGGTGGAGCAGGTGTATAAAAAGGGCAAACTGGTGGCGCAGCAGGGCAGAATGCTGCACCCCGCCGCCCTTACTGTGGACAAGGCACGCTTTGCGCGGGTGTTCGATTCCTTCAACATGGATGAGATCACCCCGGAGCAATTGCAGCTGAAGCAGACCGGCACCCGGCAGCGAGTGATCTGTCTGACCCCGCACGCCCTGCTGACCACTGAAAAAATCGTTCCGTTCTGCCAGCATCCGGGCACAGCGCCCGGCGTGGACGTGGCGCAGAAAATCGTCAAGCTGGCGGTGTTCGAGCGGCATCACCGTTCCGGCCATGTGGGCTTGGGCTTTTTGGGCAACTACGGCCTGCAATGCGGCGCGGTGGCTTCCAGCATTGCCCACGACTCCCACAACCTCATCGTGGCGGGCACCAACGATGCCGACATGGTGCTGGCGGGCAACACGGTGCGCAAAAATAAGGGCGGCCTTGCCTTTGCACTGAACGGACAGGTGGTAGGGGAGCTGCCGCTGCCGGTGGCAGGGCTTATGAGCACCGAGAGCGCCGAATCCGTGGAGGAAAAGCTGCAGGCGCTCAAGGCGGCACTGAAAGCCCACGGCATCTCGGAGGACATCGACGCTTTTATGACCCTTGCTTTTGTAAGCCTGCCGGTCATCCCGAAGCTGCGGCTGAACACCTACGGTATCGTGGATGTGGATGCCCAGCGGATCGTCCCGGCGGTGTTCTGAGAGCGATGCCTGAGAGGGCAAACTGTAAATCTGACGTTTTGATCGCAATGCCGGACAGTCTGCGGGCTGTCCGGCGTTGTGTTTTTACGGCAAGATAGCTCTTGACTTTTTGACACAGAACCGGTATGTTGATACTGTCCGTCTGACACACAGCATTGCATTTATAATATAAGGAAACTTTATGGAAAAACGCAGTACACCCTCTTTGCAGATCACCGACCGCTTTGGCGCGCAGACGGCCTTTGCCAGCCTGCGCCTGCCGGACGGCACCGAAGCCACCATACCGGCAGAGCACGCCGCCGCCATTTATGTCAACGAGCAGCCCGCCTTCCGGGTGGTATGCACCCCGGCGCTGCTGCCGCAGCTGGCCTTGGGGCGGCTGCTCACCGAAGGATGGATCGCGTCTGCGGACGAGGTGGAGCAGATCGCCGTCTGTGCCGAGGGCGCAAAGGTGCAGGTATATCTGCGCCACCCGCTGCCTACCCGCCGCGCCGCCGCGCAGGAGGTGGCCAGCTGCTGCACCGATAATATCGCGCTGGGCAGCCCGGTGGAACTGCAGCCCCTGCGCCCTGTGCCGGGGCTGGCCTTGCAGTCGGAATGGGTGGAGCGCCTGACCGCCGCCATGCACGCCGGTCTGCCGCTGTACCGCGCCACCCGGGCGGTGCACAGCTGCTTTGTGCTGCACAAAGGGGAAATTGTTTTTGCCTGTGAGGATCTGGGACGGCACAACGCGCTGGATAAGGCCGTGGGCTGCGCGGTGCTGGCAGGGCTTCCGCTGGCAGAATGCGTGCTGTACACCAGCGGCCGAGTGCCGCTGGATATGGTGCGCAAGGCCATCCGCGCCGGGGTGCCGGTGCTGGTAAGCAAAAGCATGCCCACCGTGCAATCCGCAGAACTTGCTGCGGAATACGGCCTGCAGCTGGTGTGCGGACGCAAATTCCCTAAAGTTTAAGCAAATATTACAAAAACAATAGTTACAAAACGGAAAAGCCTGTCTGTTTCTGTTGACATACTCCGCGCACGCATGTTAATATATTATCGAAGAGACCGCTCCGCTGTTGCAGCAGCCAGAGCGGCCTCAATTGTTGTCCGGGAATACCCGGCGAAATAAAAAACAGGCAGGTGATAACATGAAGCAGGCAACCAACCCGTTTGCGCCCGTACCGCTGTGGCGCAAGCGGCTGCCGGGCTATGCAGCCATGGGCGTTGCGACCATCGCCTTGGCGGTCGGTCTGACCACCTTGCAAAGCGCACGCACCACGGTTGCCGGTACCCTGCTGCCGGTGTCGGAGGCGGATGCAGCCGCCTACGGCATCAGCGCAGTGTACCAGCTCGACGATGGCAGCTACCGCGTGGAGGGCTCTCAGAAGGGCTTCCAGAGCGATGTGCAGGCTGCCGTGACCATTGACGCCGAGGGCAATGTTTCCGCAGTGGAGATTCTCTCTCAGGACGAAACGGAAAGCCTTGGCGGCCAGTGCGTCAATCCGGAGTTCACGTCCCAGTATCAGGGCGCAGCTCCCTTCACGCTGGCGGGCAAAAGCTACACCGTAACGGACCCCGTTACCGGTGCCGCCTATGCCGCTGCCGGTGCAGCGGAGGAGCAGCCCGCTGCTGCCGGGGATTTTGACCCCGCACAGTGGCGCACCTTCGATACCTCTCCCGAGGCCGAGGCTACCCGCAAGATGTATGCTGCGGGGCTTACCTTCTCGGCGTTGAAGGGCGAGGCACTGGGCGATGAGCTGGCTCCGCCGCTGGATTCCAGCGCAGAGGCCGTGGCACGGCGCAAGCTGTACGCAGCCATGCTCAGCAAGAGCGCACTGGACGGCGAGCCGATGGCGATCCCCTTTGCGGATCTCTCGGCAGAGGAGCAGTCCAAGGCGCGTCTGGAGCAGGCCAGCCTGACCACCACCGGCAATGCGTCCGGTGCCGTCAGCGCAGACCTGACCGAGGTGGACGCCCTTTCCGGCGCGACCATCACCTCTTCGGCTGTGACGACCATCGTCAACAACTCGTATTTCTATGTAACTGAGGTGCTCCGCGCAGAGTGACCTCAACGGAGGAATGGAACCTATGGCAAAAACTGATTTTCTGACGGCTGACATGACCCGCCGTCAATTTATGAAGATCTCGGGCAAGAGCCTTGCAGGGCTCACCCTCTCCGCATCCATGCTGTCCCTCTTCGGCTGCTCGCAGAAGCAGGTGGACAGCGGCGCAGTGGCTACCTGGGCGCTGCCCCAGGGCCTGCTGGTGGTCAACGCAGACCTGTGCACCGGCTGCCAGCGCTGCGAGATCAACTGCACCCTGACCAACGATGGCGTGTGCTCCTCTTACATCAGCCGCGTCAAGATCCAGCGCCGTCTGAATCTGGACGGCGCAGGCAACGGCCTGCTGTCCGGCACCGATAACTGCTTTGTCTACTTCCCGGACACCTGCCGCCAGTGTGAGGACCCAGCCTGCGGCAATGCCTGCCCGCAGAAGGCCATCACCACCGACAGCCGCGGCATCCGCGTAGTGGATACCGACAAGTGCATCGGCTGCGGTGCCTGCCATGATGCCTGCCCGTGGCACATGCCCACCGTCAACCCCGAGACCGGCAAGTCCTCCAAGTGCATCGCCTGCGGTGCCTGCGTGGCAGGCTGCCCGTCCGGCGCATTGTCCATCGTGGATTGGGATGCCGTTACCAGCGCAGCACAGGCTGCATACTTGGATCTGTAAGGAGGAACTACAATGGCTGAAAGTTATGGCTGGGCAGGCAAGATCCTGCGCGTCAACCTGACCACCGGCGAGATCACCACGCAGGATGACGAAAAGTACCATAAGTATATCGGCGGTATGGGCATGGCCTACCGCATTATGTATGAGGAAGCTCCCATGGACCTCGACCCCTACGACGAGAAGGCACAGGTCATCTTCGGCGTCGGCCCCCTGACCGGTGCCGGCGTGCCCTGCTCCGGCCGCATGAACGTCACCTTCCGCTCCACCTGGTCCAAGGGCAGCTCCATCATCGACGCCCACATGGGCGGCCACATCGGCCCCATGCTGAAGTATGCGGGCTGGGACGGCATCGTCATCACCGGCATCTCCGCAAAGCCCGTCTACCTGCGCATCGAGGACGGCAATGTCTCTCTGGAGGACGCAACCGAGATCTGGGGCAAGGGTACCTTTGCTGCCAACAAGTGGATGGTAGAGCAGAACGGCCGCGAGTTCGAGACCGCTTCCATCGGCCCTGCCGGTGAGAATCTGGTGGACTACTCCACCCTGAACACCAGCTTCGGCAACTCCGGCGGTGCCGGTCTGGGCGCTGCCATGGGCAACAAGAAACTGAAGGGTTTGGCCATCCGCGGCACCGGCAGTGTCAAGGTCGCTGACCCCAAGAAGGTGCTGGAGCTCTCCAACTACATGATGGGCAACCTGATCGGCGGCAACAACAACCACAACGTGCCCGCACAGCCCCAGAGCTGGGCAGAGTACAGCGCCACCTCCGGCAAGAACCGCTGGTCCGGCGCTCCCGGCCGTATGTGGAAAAAGGCTCCCGGCGGCCCCGTGGATACCGGCGAGCAGCCCTACAACGATATCAACAAGGTGGCTCTGCGCTGCTTCAAGGGCTACTTCGATTTCGGCGCTCCGGCTGCCGAGTACACCGTGAAGAACGGCGGCTGCTCCTCCTGCCCCATCCGCTGCTACACCGAGTATGATGTGGATCCGCTGGCAGATTACGATCTGCCCACCCACAACTCCAACACCTGCATGCCCGTGCTGTACGGCACCCGCGTCTACCCGGATGGCGTGCACGACTTCAAGTACGAGGGCGATGGCACCATGGTCATCAATCTGGCATGGTCTCATGCAGTGGACGATATGGGTCTGTGGGACAACTACGGCAACCTGAACCGTGACCTGCTGTGGATCCTGCGGATGCCCCGTGAGGAGGCCACCAAGTACATCAGCGAGGAAGAGTACGACTCTCTGCCCTGGGAGTGGGAGAAGGCCGGCGATCCCCGCTGGGAGGTCGAGCTGATCCGCCGCATGGCTTACGGCGAGGGCGACCTGTCCGTTATCGCCAAAGGCACGCTGGCCATGATGGAAAAGTTCGGCCTGCCCAAGAGCTGGCTGGACCGCGACGACGGCGCTACCAACTCCAACCTGATCTACAACGGCTTCCCCAACCACCACGGCCCTGCTGAGGCATGGCAGGTTGGTATGCTGTACAACCTCGTCTATAACCGTGACTGCATGATCCACGAGATCGTCTGCGAGACCGGTTCCGGCGCTCCCTATGAGGTGACCAAGAAGGTCATGGAGGACTTCTTCGGCGAGGGCTGCTACGATAAGGCCAAGGCCTACACCCCCATCAACGAGAACAAGGCAAAGCTGGCTGCCTACTGCGTCAACGATAAGAACTTCCACGACTCCGCTACCCTGTGCAACTGGATGTGGCCCATGACCCAGTCCCCCTCCAAGGAGCGCGACTACCACGGCGATCTGGACCTGCAGGCAGACTTTATGACTGCTGTTACCGGCGAAACCTATACCCAGGCCGGTCTGCAGGAGGACGGCGCCCGCATCACCCAGATGCTGCGCGCGATGACCGCCATCAGCTTCCAGCAGAACTGCGGCAGCGCAAACCTGCGTCAGGAGCACGATGCCATCTGCGATTGGGTGTTTGATAAGGACCCCGACTTCAAGGCATTTGAGGAAGGCACCACCAAGCTGGATCGTGCCGACATGGAGAAGGCAAAGGATCTGTTCTACGACATCTTCGGCTGGGACCGCACCACCGGTGTGCCCACCCGCGAGACGCTGGAGAAGTATGATCTGGCTGACATGGCCGATGATCTGGAAAAGCGCGGCATCTACGCCCAGAACACCGCAGCAGCTGAATAAATCCAACAGATAAATCCCATAGAAAGAGGAAAGACCGTCATGTTGTTTGGCAGACGTAAACCCGGCTACACCACCACGGTGGATGGCAGCGTAGACCCGGAGCAGGCCGTTCTGGAGCTGCAAAAGGCAGAACTGGCCGCCAAGAAAAAGCCCAAGGCAGAGGTGTTCGACATCGACGCCGCAAGCGAGACTGCCCGCCGCCTGAAGGAGACCGGCAGCACCTTTGACGGCAGCGCCGCCAAGACCGGCGAGGACGTGATCGCCGCAGTGGAGCGGGAGACCGCCGAGCTTGCCGCAAAGCAGGCCGCCGAAACCGCACCCGAAGCCGCCGAAGCTGCGCAGCCCAATGCTGCAAAGCCGGAACTGCTGGATTTTCTGGCCAGTGAACCGGAGGCGGAAAACGATCCCTTTGCGGATCAGCCCACCAAGACCGCCCCGGAGCTGCCGGAGCTGACCCCTGCACAGGAGCTGGCCGGTTACATCCGTGCCCGCTCTGCGGCTGCGCTGATTACCCCCCACGCTTTGCTGCTGGAGGAAGTGGAAAACGCCGACGAGCTGCTGGCGCAGATGCCCGCAGACCCCCAGTGCACCGATATCGTCACCCGCGCGGGTGCAAAGGACACCTACTACTATTCCAACGCCAACATGAGCGATAACTACGCCATGATCGCGCAGCTCATCGAGGACAAGGATCTGTGTGTGATGTTCGCCGAGATGGTGCGGTTCAACGCCCGCATCTACCCCAGCGCCACCCCGCTCAAGTACTTCCAGCGCTCTCCCTACGGCCTTGCGCCGGAGGTCATCGAGCAGACTTGGAAGGCCATGCAGGAGAACCCCGCCTATGCCGATATCGAGGAACTGACCAACAACCAGAACGAGCGGTTCCTCTTTTCCACCAAGCACCTCACCCGCCGCTACGCCAAGGCTATCAGCGACGTGGACGATTTCTGCGATTAAACCAACCTACAATTGAATCAGGGTATAAGAGCTTCTTTGAGCAAAGGTGTCTAAACTCCCATAAAGAGCAGGACACCGCGCCGCAATGCTGCACCCGCAAGGGCGGGCATTCAAGGGTGGCGGGGGAAACCCCACCGCCTTCCCGCAGAAGAAACGCTGCAATTTGAAAAAAAGAACTCCTCCCATCTTCACAGGTGCTTTTTGGCTGTGTGCTGCCGCTGCAAGGGCGGCGCATAGCCAAAGGCTGCCACCGGCGTAGCAGACTGCAAACTGCCGCAGCCGGTTTTGTGGGGATATTCTGCGGAGGCGTTTTGATTTTCCGGTCAAGACGTCTCCGCTTCTTTTTCACCTGCCTTTTTTGAAAAAAGAATACCCCTGCTCCCCCGTCTGAGCCATAGCAGAAGGGGAGAGCGGCGGGTCTATGGAGGAAGTTATAATGAACCAGCCTTTCTGCTCCCCCGTCAAGGCGCTGCGCAGCGTGCTGGACGCGGCAGCGCTTCTGCCTTCTCCGTCCCCGGAGACCATCCCGCTGGAAGCCGCCTGCGGGCGCATTGCTGCCGCCGACCTCTGCGCCCGGATGGACCAGCCCCCTTTTGACCGCAGCCCGCTGGACGGCTACGCCCTGCACAGCGCGGATACTGCCGGTGCAAGCCGGGAGACCCCGGTCACCCTGCCGGTGGTGATGAAGCTTTACGCGGGCGATGCCCCGGCTGCGGCGCTGCCCGCAGGGTGCGCTGCCCGCATCATGACCGGAGCTCCCCTGCCAGAGGGTGCAGACTGCGTCCTGATGCAGGAGCTGACCGACAGCGGCGAAGAGACCGTGCAGCTCTATGCTGCCGTAAAACCGCTGCAAAACGTAGTGTTCCGGGGGGAAGATGTAGCCGCCGGTGCGGTCATTGCGCCCGCCGGGACGGTGCTCACCCCCGCCCATCTGGGCGTGCTGGCCGGGCAGGGCTACGCCGAAGTAGCCGTCTGCCGCCCGCTGACTGTGGGCATCCTTTCCACCGGCAGCGAACTGCTGGAACCCGGCGCACCGTGGGCACCCGGTAAAATTTACGATGCCAACGGCATCCAGAACGCAGCCCGGCTGCGTCAGCTGGGCTTTGCCGTAGAGCGGCAGCAGTGCTCTGATGACCCGGAAGTCATCACCGGTAAAATGCAGGAGCTGCTGACCCGCTGCGATGCCGTCATCACCAGCGGCGGCGTCTCTGTGGGGCAGAAGGACTACCTGCCCCTTGTGCTGGAAAAGCTGGGCGCACAGCTGCTGGTGGAGGGCGTAGCCCAGAAGCCCGGCAGTCCCATGCTGGCGGCAACACTGGGCGGTAAGCTGGTGTTCTGCCTGTCCGGCAACCCCTTTGCCGCCGCCGCCACGCTGGAGCAGTACGCCATCCCTGCGCTGCTGCGCGCCGCCGGGCGGCGGGAGGAGAGCTGCATCCCCGCCCGCACCGTCTGCACCCTGACCAATGGCTTTTCCAAACCCAGCAAGGGCAACCGCTACCTGCGTGCCACTGCCTGCGGCGGCAAGGTGACCCTGCCCGGCGCGGGCAACACCGAGGCACACTCCTCCGGTGCGCTGTCCGCCATGATGGGCTGCAACTGTCTGGTGGAGATCCTCGCCGGCAGCGGGCCGGTAGAACCCGGTACAGAAGTGGAGGTGCTTTGCTTTGTACAGTGAACAAAAACAGGCACTGGCCGAGACACAGGCGCTCAAGCGCCCGGCGGTGCTGGCGGTCAGCGGGGTGCACAACAGCGGTAAGACCACTCTGCTGGAAAAGCTGCTGCCCGTGCTGCGCAGCCGCGGACTGAAGGTTGGCGTCATCAAGCACGACGGCCACGATTTTACCCCGGACGTGCCCGGCACCGACAGCTACCGTCTGCGGGAAGCCGGTGCCGGGGGCGTGGCGGTCTACTCCGGCACGCGCTATCTGCTGACCGAGGAATTCCGCCTGACCGAGCAGGATCTGCTTGCCCTGTTCGAGCGTCACGGCTACGACCTTGTACTGCTGGAGGGGTTCAAGTCCAGCGGCTGGCCGAAGATCGAGGTGGTACGCAGCGCCATCTCGGATGCGCCCGTCTCCTTCCAGCCGCTGGCGGTGGTGGGGGATATCCCCGGCGCAGATTTTGACCTGAACGATATTCCGGCACTGGCAGACTGGATCGAAGCCCAGATGCCCGCGCTGTAAGGAGAATGCCATCATGAAACTGATCCGTACTGTTGACGCTGCAGGGCAGGTGCTCTGCCATGATATCACCCAGATCATCCCGGGCGAGTACAAGGATGCCCGCTTCCGCAAGGGGCATGTCATCCAGCCCGAGGACATCCCTGTGCTGCTTTCCATCGGCAAGGAGAACCTCTACGTCTGGGAAAAGCACCCCGGCATCCTCCACGAGGACGAAGCAGCTGCCCTGTTGTACAAGGCCGCTGCGGGCAAAAATATCCACGGCACTGCGCCGAAAGAAGGAAAGATCGAGCTGATCGCGGACTGTGACGGCCTGTTGAAGATCAACCGCAAGGCGCTGATGGCTGTGAACAGCACCCCGCAGATGATGATCGCCACCATCCACGGCGACCTGCCGGTGAAAAAAGGCCAGAAGCTGGCCGGTACCCGCATCATCCCGCTGGTCATCGAGCAGGAGAAGATGGACGCCATGCAGGCCGCCGCCGGGGCAGAGCCTATCCTGAACGTGCTGCCCATGCAGGCCAAGAAGGTGGGCATCATCACCACCGGCAGCGAGGTGTTCAAGGGACGCATCGAGGATAAATTTACCCCCATCCTGCAAAGCAAGCTGGCCGTCTACGGCTGTGAGATGGTTTTCCATAAGGTCTGCGATGATGACCCCGCCGGGATCACCGCCGCCATTTTGGAGGCCAAGGCCGCAGGGTGCGAACTGATCTTTACCACCGGCGGCATGAGCGTGGACCCCGACGACCGCACCCCGCTGGCCATCAAGAACACCGGGGCAGACATCATTACCTACGGCGCGCCGGTGCTGCCGGGCGCGATGTTCCTTGTCAGCTATCTGGACGGTGTGCCGGTGTGCGGCCTGCCCGGCTGCGTGATGTACGCCA
>OIKU01000218.1_pt1 | contig 11131 bp, 8 predicted proteins | sample 1584231 | NCBI WGS metagenome assembly OIKU01 (sample SAMN02674693, study PRJEB24791) | human gut metagenome, SKBSTL018 | isolation source: stool | host: Homo sapiens | place: USA
TGGCGTGGTTGATGGACTCGATGGTCTGGGGCATGATGCCGTCATCGGCAGCAACGACCAGAACCGCGATATCGGTCATATCCGCGCCGCGGGCACGCATGGCGGTAAAGGCTTCGTGGCCCGGCGTATCCAGGAAGGTAACGGGGCTGCCGTTGACATTGACCTGGTAAGCGCCGATGGCCTGGGTAATGCCGCCGGCTTCGCCTGCGGTAACGTTAGTGGAACGGATGCGGTCCAGGATGGAAGTTTTGCCGTGGTCAACGTGGCCCATAACAACAACGACCGGCGGACGTTCGACCAGCTGATCGGCGCTGTCCTCTTCCTGGGTGAACAGGCGCTCTTCGATAGAAACATGAACTTCATGCTCCACCTTTGCGTGGAATTCCTCTGCGATCAGGGCGGCGGAATCAAAATCGATCACATCGGAAGCAGCGTGCATTTCGCCCATCTGCATGAACTTGGCAACAACCTTGGCCACGTTCTGCTTCAGGCGGGTAGCCAGCTCGCCAACGGTGATCTCATCGGGGATGGAGATCTTGAGCTGGGCGTTGCGGGCCTTTTCCAGCTGGATGCGCTGCAGGCGCTCGGCTTCGGTTTCACGGCGGCGGCCAAACTGCTGGCCGCGGCGGTTATTGCGGTTGTTGAACTTTTCTTTTTTGCCGGTGGGGGCGTTCTTGCGCTTGCTGGGCATATTGCGGCTGTCGGCCAGGTCATCATAGCGGGCGCTGAACTTATCCACGTTCACATCCACGGTGCGGGTATCCACAGACACCTGGGCGCGGTCAACCTTGACCTGCTCGGTGGCGACGGGCTCCTTGATGCCGGTCTCGCTGGCCAGCTCCTGCATCGTCACGCGCTTTTCGCTGCGCTTTTCGGCCTGCTTGTTATCATTGCGCTTATCATTGCGCTTTTCCTGCTGGACCGGTTTGGGCTGTGCTGCCTTGGGCTGCGCATTCTGGGCGGGCTTGGCCTGCTCCGCTTTCGGCTCTGCCTTGGGGGCTTCCGGCTGCTTGGGCTGCTTGGGCTGGGGCTTAGCGGCCTCCGGCTTCGGCTCTTCTTTTTTTGCCAGGGGCTTTGCTTCGGGCTTTTTGGTCTCCTGCTTGACGGGCTGCGGTTCCTTGCCGGATGCCAGATACTCGCCCAGGTCCTTGACGGCGGTTTCGCGGGTCAGGGCTTCCATCAGGGCGTTGACCTCGTTTTCTTCAAAGGTCGCGCCCGTCTTGCGGGTCTCGCCAGTCAGCTCCGCAAAAGTCTCGATAACCTTTTTGGTGCTGATGCCAAAATCTTTTGCAATATCCGTAACTTTGTATTTGAAATCAACCATTGGCTGAATCCTCCTTCACTTGCTTTTTGAGGTAGCCTGCACACAGGTGTGCAAGGTTTTCGTCCGTAACCGCAAATACAGCAGCAGGCTTTGGCGTAAGCATGCGCAGGTCCTCGCCTTTCAGCGGCATCACCGCGCAGGGGATCACCCCGCGGCAGGTATCCTGCATATGCTGCGTGGTGCGCTTGCTGGCGTCGCAGGCCAGTAGCACCAGGCATGCCTTGCCCCGCATCACAGCTTCTTCCACACGGTCATAGCCGTGCAGCAGCTTGCCGGCTTTGCGGCAAATTCCCAATGCACCCAACAACGGGTCCTTATCATTCGCCACGGGGCATCGCCTCCTTTACTGCCTGCTCGGCACAGGCCATCTCCTCGGTCAGGCGCTCAAACACCTCATCCGGCACCGGCACACCAAAGGCATGTTCCAGCCGCTTGGCCTTGCGTGCTTTGGCCAGGCACGCTGCCGACGGGCACAGGTATGCGCCGCGGCCGGAGCGCTTGCCGGTCAGATCCACGCTGACTTCACCTTCGGGGCTGCGCACAATGCGCACCAGTTCTTTTTTCGGTTTTTGGGTGTTGCACCCAACGCACCGGCGCACCGGCACCTTTTTTTGCGGTTTTTGTTGCAAATGGCTGACCTCTTTTCAGTCTCAGCGCCGCATTGCACGGCGTGTGCTCATTATTCCTTGCCGGTTTCCGGGGCGGTCTCGGCGGCGGGGGCTTCGGCCGGCTGTTCAGCCGGGGTTTCGTCCTCCTCGCCATAGTAGCCGGATTCCGGGCGGATGTCAATATTATAGCCGGTCAGGTGGGCGCACAGGCGCACATTCTGGCCCTTGTTGCCAATGGCAAGGCTCAGCTGGTGGTCAGGCACGGTCACGCGGCAGCTCTTGGTTTCGCCGGGCAGCAGCTCCACCTTGACAACCTTTGCCGGGGACAGAGCTGCGGAGATGAACTCGTTGATGTCCTCGCTCCAGCGGATGATATCGATCTTTTCGCCGCCCAGCTCTTCCACGATCTTTTCCACGCGGGAGCCATGGGCGCCGATGCAGGCACCGACGGGGTCAACATCGGGGTTCTTGCTCCACACAGCCATCTTGGTGCGGGCACCAGCCTCACGGGCAATGGCCTTGATCTCAACGGTGCCGTCATAGATTTCGGGCACTTCCAGCTCAAACATGCGCTTGACCAGGCCGGGATGGGTGCGGCTGATGGTCACGCGGGGGCCGCGCTCGGTGCTGACCACGTCCACGATGTAGACCTGCAGGGTCTCGCCCTCGGTGTACACCTCGCCGGGCACCTGCTCGTTGCGGGGCAGAACAGCCTCGCCGCCCTTGCCCAGATCCAGCGCAACGATGCCCTTCTCGGTATCCACGCGGGTAACGGTAGCCTGCACGATATCATGTGCGCGGGACTGGATCTCGCTGAGCTGCTGGTTGCGCTCGGCTTCGCGGATGCCCTGACGGATGACGTGCTTTGCGGTCTGGGCGGCAATGCGGCCAAAATCGCGGGTCTTGAGCGGGGTGATGATGCGGTCGCCGACCTCATAGCTGCTGCGGATCTTGCGTGCTTCGGTCACACCGATCTCGGCGTGCTCGTCGTACCAGTCCTCGTCTGCCACGATGTCCTGGATCAGTGCCACGTCAAAGCGGCCGGTGTCGGGGTCGATGTCCACCCGGATGTGATCCTCCTCGACCTCATAGTTCTTCTTGACGGCAATGATGATAGCCGCCTTGATCTTTTCGATCAGGTACTCTGCGGTGATGCCGCGCTCATGCTCCAGCATGGAGAGCGCTTCAAAAAAGTCCTTATTCTCTGCTGTCATTTTTCGGGTTCCTCCTATATATTTTGTTCTCTTTTCTCTCTCAGAGACGGTTATTTTCAGTTGAACAGATCCTCGTCGTCGCACAGCTGCACGCCGGAGACTGCATTTACCTCAAAGGTCACAGGGCCGTTTTCGGTCTCCAGCGTCACGGTGCTGCCCTCGCGGCCGGTCAGGATGCCGGACAGTTCCCGCACGCCGTCGGCGTTGGGGCGGATGAGCTTTGCCCGCACCTTCTGGCCCTTCAGCACCTCGTAGTGCTCCGGACGGGTCAGCTTGCGGCCAAGGCCGGGGCTGCCCACTTCCAGATAATAGCTCTGGTCGATGGGGTCCGCTTCGTCCAGAATGGGGTCCAGTGCGTGGGACACCTCAGCACAGGTGTCGGTATCCATGGTGCCGTCCCGGTCGATGAGGATGCGAAGATACCAGTCCGGCCCTTCCTTCTCAAAAACCACATCCCACAGGCGCAGACCCATGCCTTCCACCGTGGGACGGACAAGCGCTTCCACTCTCTGCGCGGTGTTGCCGCCAGACTGCTTCGCCATAAAAAACCTCCAAACAAACAAGAAAAGCGGACCTTGCGGCCCACTTTCCAATAAAACTATAGCGTACTACTAGAATATAGCATACTCTTGCGATTTATGCAAGCATTTTCGCAATTTTTTTGCAGTTGCGCGCCCTTTGGGGCTTTTTACAGCACCCAGACACCGTTCTCGAACAGCTGTACAGTGCGGCCATCGCGGCATTTGCCGGTGATGCGGCTGTCCTCTGCACCCACCATCACATCCTCGTGCAGGGAGGAGTGGTTCATGCCGCGGGCTGCCAGCTCTTCCTTGGAAAGGCCGGTGCCGCCCACGGTGGTGCCGGGGTAGCTGTCGCCAAAGGCGATGTGGCAGGCGGCGTTCTCGTCAAACAGGGTGTTGTAGAACAGCTTGCCGCTGCGGTTGATGGGGCTGGAGGCAGGCACCAGTGCCACCTCGCCGATGTGGCGTGCGCCCTCGTCGGTGTCCAGCAGCTGACCCAGCAGATCTGCGCCCTCGTCGGCGCCGTGCTCCACTACCTTGCCGTCCTTGAAGGTGACATGGAAGTTTTTGATCAGCTGTCCGTTAAAGACATAGGGCTTTGTGCCGTAAACGATGCCGTCCACCTTGTCCTTGTGTGGAGCAGTGAACACTTCCTCGGTGGGGATGTTGGGCAGGAAGGGCACACCCTTCTCGTTTTTGCTGCCGGCGCTCTCCCACACAGCCTGCTCCGCCAGACCCACGGTCAGGTCGGTGCCGTTGGCGCTTTCAAAATGCACGCTTTCCAGATCAAGGGCGTTCATCTTTGCGCCCAGCTCGTTCAGGCGGTCCAGATGCTTCTGCCACTCCCCTACCGGGTCGCCGCCGGTCACACGGCAGGTGTCAAAAATGAGCTTCCACTGTGCTTCAATGGCGGCGGCAGTATCCAGCTCCGGGAACATCTTCTTTGCCCACGGCTCTGCGGGCAGAGCGGCGATGGACCACTGCACCCTGTCGTTCATGGTGTACTCCCGCCACGGCTGCATAAAGCTGCGGTTCGCGCTGTTCACCCGGCTGATCTTGGCCCCGTCCAGCCCGGCAAACACCTCCGGGTCGTCGGCGATGAGGTGCAGCACGCACACGCCGCCCTCGCTCTCGGCGTAGTCCAGATAGCGGCGCAGCTGCCAGCCCTTGTGGTCGGTCAGGGCCTCTTCGCTGCCCAGCTCCATGCGGGTGCGGGTGACGGCGTCGTCGGTCCAGTTCACCTGCACATCCCGTGCACCGGCTTCGTAGGCGCTGCGCACGCACAGCCGTGCCAGCGGAGCACCCTCCAGCGGGCAGTTGATGATCAAAGTCTGCCCCGGCTGCGGGTTCACACCCACCCGGACGATAAAATCCGCATACTTCTGCAGTAATTCGTTAAAGTTTTCCACGTCAGAACCTCCTGTGGTGTATAGCCACCGTTGTTTTTCTCTCAGTATACCGCGTTCCGGCGTTTCTGTCCACTATGGACGGGAATACCGCTCAACCTTCCGATTCAAAAAAGGCGCGGGTCATCTGTACCACCGTGCCGGAAAGCAGCAGCAGCGCGATGAGGTTCGGGATGCTCATCAGGCCGTTGAAGGTGTCGGCGATGCTCCACAACAGGCCAAGGTCCATGGTAGCACCCAGAATGGCTACCAGAGCATACACCACAAAGAAGGGGCGCGCCACCTTGTTGCTCTTGCACAGGAACACCAGAAAGCGGGAGCCGTACAGACCCCAGCCGATGATGGTGGAAAAGGCAAAGCAGCACAGCGCCACAGCGGTAAAAATGGAAGCCCAGCCGCCGTAGGTGGTGGTAAAGCCGGAGATGGTCAGCTCTGCACCGGCCGCTGCGCCGTAGCTGACCGAGGTGCCGCTGCACAGGATGACCAGCGCGGTCAGGGTGCAGATGACGATGGTATCGGCAAACACCTCAAAAATGCCGAACATACCCTGCTTGACCGGCTTTTTGGTGTCGGCGCAGGCATGGGCGATGGAGCCGGTGCCAAGGCCGGCCTCGTTGGAAAAGATGCCGCGGGAAACGCCCTTTTGCATACTGACGAACAGACTGCCGATGGTGCCGCCGGTAAAGGCAGCGGGGTTGAACGCGCCCGCCACGATGGATTCCAGCACATAGGGCAGACGGGAAAAGTTGAGCACCACCACGCCCACCGACAGCACAATGTAGAACAGTGCCATAAAGGGCACCAGCTTCTCGCTTACGCTGCCAATACGCTTGATGCCGCCCAGCAGCACCAGCGCCACCAGAACAGCCACAAGGATGCCCACGATAAGGTTGAGGGTGGGCAGAAAGCCATTACCCACAAGCCCGTATTCCAGCAGGGCGGTATCCACTGCCGCCACGATGGTGTTCACCTGCGTTGCGTTGCCGGTGCCGAACACGGTCAGCACGCCGAACAGTGCGTACAGCACGGCCAGAAACTGCCAGCGACGGCCAAGGCCGTTTTTAATATAGTACATCGGGCCGCCCACCCACTCGCCGGTATCGCTGCGCTCCCGAAAATGCACCGCCAGCGTCACCTCGGCAAACTTGGTGCACATTCCCAGCAGCGCAGAGCACCACATCCAGAACACGGCACCCGGGCCGCCGATGGCAATAGCACCCGCCACACCGGCAATGTTGCCGGTGCCCACTGTGCCCGCCAGCGCGGTGCACACCGCCTGAAAAGGGGTCATGGCACCGTCCGAGGCGTCCCGCTTGCGGAACATCCGGCCCACGGTGGTGCGGATGGCGTAGGGGAATTTGCGGATCTGCAAAAAGCCCGTGCGGACACTGAGCAGCAGCCCCACGCCAATGATGCACACCATGGCGGGGATGCCCCAGATAAAGCTGTTCACCGCCTGATTGACGGCGGCAATGGTCTCGATCATATACTTCCACATCCTCTGTAATATCTTGCGCACTGACAGTTTTTGTCAAAACACGAAAATTATTTTACCGTACTTTTCCCGTAGTGTCAATGAAAAATAGGGACGTTATGAAACGCCCCTATCAGAAATTCTTATTTTTTATGTGTGACCGCCCGGCGGTAGACGATACCGGAGACCACTGCCGCCAGCACCTCGGTAAGCCAGAAGGCGTGCCATGCGCCGTCTGCGCCCAGCCAGTTACACAGCAGTGCAGCCAGCGGCATGATGAAAACAACGTACCGGCACAGGGCGATGACCAGCGATTCTGCACCTTTGCCCAGACCCTCCAGCGCACCGGAGGCGGTGGTGGAGACTGCCGAGATGACAAAGCCGATGCTGATGATGCGCAAAGCAGTCTGTCCGGCGGCGATGGTTTCGGGGTTCTGGGTGAACAGTCCCATCAGCTGCCCGGAAGCAACCTGACAGATGACAGTGCCCGCCGCCATGATGGCCGCGCTCATGAGCAGGGTCAGCTGGAACAGCTTTTTCACCCGGGCGTGCTCCCGCGCACCGTAGTTATAGCCAATGAGGGGGCGCATGCCCTGCACGAAACCGTTGGCGGGCAGATACAAAAAGGTCTGCAATTTATAATAGATGCCCAGCACCACCACATAGCTCTGAGAAAAAGCCGCCAGCAATCCGTTAAGGAAGGTGACCAGCAGCGAGGGCAGCGCCAGATTCAGGATGGCCGGAACGCCGATGGCGTACAGTCTGCCGTCCAGCGCCGCGTCCGGGCGCAGACAGCTGCGGCGCAGCCGTACCGGCAGCTCGGTGCGCAGGTAGACCACAAGGTAGACCACCACGCTGAGCACCTGACCGATGCCGGTAGCCAGTGCTGCGCCTGCAATGCCCATGGCAGGCACCGGCCCAAGCCCGAAGATGAGCACCGGGTCCAGCAGAATATTGCACACGCAGCCGGTGATCAGGGCGACCATGGACACCTTCATGCGGCCCACCGCCTGAAAGATCTTTTCAAAGGCCAGCGAGACCATGTTCACGACCAAAAACAGGAACACGATGGTAGAGTAGGTGATACCGGCAGCGATCAACCCCTCGTCCTGCGTAAAGCGGCGCAGAAAGCCGGGCATGATGGTGATGCTGACCGCCATCATCACCACGCCGTGCACAAGGCTGAGCACAAAACCGTGGGTGGCAGCTATCTCGGCCTTTTCGCGGTCGCCCGCGCCCAGATACAGCGCGATCATGGCGTTGATGCCGATGCCAAAGCCGATGGCAATGGCGTTGGAAAAGTTCTGGATGGGGAACACCAGACTTAACGCGGTCATGGCGTCCTCGCTGATGCGCGCCACAAACAGGCTGTCCACGATGTTGTAGAGGCTGTTCACCAGCATGGAGACCACGTTGGGCAGTGCCATCGAGAGCAGCAGCGGCAGCACCGGCTTCTCCTTCATAAAAGTTTCGTTCATTGAAAAATTTCACCTGCTATCTGTAAAAGTTCAAAGCGTGGAAGGCGCAGCACCGGCCTGCAGCCGGTTTCCGGCGCACAAAAAAGCCACACAATGACCTTTGTGAGGTCATTGTGTGGCGAAAAGTAGCAATGTTGCTGTAAAAATCCACACGTTTTTTATGATCGCGGCAGCTGTCCGCGATATGCAGCCTGCGCATTTGCGGGCTGTAACTTTAGCAGAATACCACATCCTCAGCGGCGTGTCAAGGGGTTTTGGTGCAAAAGTATGACTTTTGTGATCACTTGACCATTTTTACAGCAGGCGCTACAATAAGGCAAACCGGCTCTGAGGGAGGGCATTGTATATGAAATGGATGATCGCATCAGACCTGCACGGCTCCTATTATTATGCGCAACAGCTGCAGCAGGCCTTTGAACGGGAGCAGGCCGACCGCCTGCTGTTTCTGGGAGACCTGCTCTACCACGGCCCCCGCAACGACCTGCCCCGGGACTACGCCCCCAAAAAGGTGATCCCGCTGCTGAACAGCCTTGCGCCCAAGCTGCTGTGTGTGCGCGGCAACTGCGATGCCGAGGTGGACCAGATGGTGCTCAATTTCCCGGTGCTGGCAGATTACGCCGTGCTGCCGGTGGGGCAGCGGCTGGTCTACATCACCCACGGCCATGTGTTCAACCTGAACCATCTGCCGCCCCTTGCCCCGGGGGACATTCTGCTCCACGGCCACACCCATGTGCCCGCATGGACGGACTTTGGACAGGGGAACCTTTACCTGAACCCCGGCTCTGTGAGCATCCCCAAGGAAAACACTGCCCACAGCTACATGACCTTGGAGGGAAGCACCGCCTGTTGGAAGACCATGGAGGGCGCGTGCTACCACCAGCTGCAGTTGTGATAATGTTGTGATATTCCGGTTTTTGCCGGCAAAAGCTGGAAAAAGCTCTTGACGAACCGCCCGAAATGCTGTAAACTAAGTACAACCTTTAAAAATAGAGGGAGCTGTAAGCTTTGTACTGAACGCAGGCGGTGCAAAGTGTAGCAGTAAACCCCATAAGGCATCATAAAAAGACACCGGAGGCTTTGCATCAGCTTCCGGTGTTTTTTTGTGCGCCGCCGGGCTATCTTTTGCAGCGCGGTCATGCTACAATAGAAAGAAAACGTGAATTGCAGGAGGAATTATGGATTTTTACGGAACCATCGGCCCTGCCTGTGCCGATGTAAAGCTTTTGCAGCAGATGGTGGAAGCCGGCATGACCGGCATCCGCATGAACCTTTCTCACGGGCCGCTGGCAGCGCACAAGGACTGGCTGGTGATGCTGCATAAAGCCGGGGTCAAAAAGCTGCTCATTGATCTGCAGGGGCCGGAATTACGCATCGGTCGTCTGCCGCAGCCGCTGTCCCTGGCCGCCGGACAGACCGTGCGTCTGGGCGCGCAGGGCATCCCCTGCCCTGCCGCGCTGGTGCAGGATGTGCAGCCCGGGCAGGAGTTGCTGCTGGATGACGGCAAGCTGCTGGCGCGGGTGGACACCGCAGAGCCGGAAGCACTCGTGTGCACCGTAGTGCGGGGCGGAGTGCTGCAAAGCCGCAAAAGTCTGGCAGCACCGGGGGCAGACATCCAGATGCCCACCCTGACCACCGAGGACAAGGAGAACCTTGCCATCGCCGCCGATTGCGGCGTTACCGGGGTCATGCTGCCCTTTGTGCGCGGCGCTGCGGATATCCGCAACCTGCGGCAGGCGCTGGCAGAGGCCGGTGCACCGCAACTGAAAATTCTTGCCAAAATTGAAAACCTTGCGGGCGTGCAGGCGCTGCCGGAGTTTTTGCCGCTGGTAGACGAGGTGGTCATTGCCCGGGGCGACCTTGGCAACGCGATGCCCCTGTGGGAGCTGCCCCGCTGCCAGAAGCAGCTCTCGGCTGCCTGCCGGGCAGCCGGGGTGCCCTTTATGGTGGTGACCCAGATGCTGGACAGCATGCACACCCGGGCTGTACCCACCCGCGCCGAGGTGAGCGACATCTACAACGCCGTACTGGACGGCGCATCCAGCCTGATGCTCACCGGCGAGACCGCCGCCGGGCAGTATCCGGTGCAGGCCATGGAGTATCTGGTGCGCACCGCCCGCACGGCGATGTAAGAGGAAGAATTATTTTTTATTTGGGCTTCCGAAAAGTCTGCGGACTTTTCGGAAGCCCTTTTTCACGGAAAGGGGGCGTGACCGAGAGATATTTTTCGGCAAAGGGATAGCATCTTTTGTCTGCTTCCTGTATAATACAGGTAAAATCTACAGGTAAAATCAACTGAAGTCAGAAAGGTTTATCGTTTATGGGCATCGTAGTCATCGGAGCTGTTTTTGTGGATATCAAGGGCTATCCCCTTTCCACCTATATCCCCGGCGGGCGCAACGCCGGACGCATCGAGCAGGTACACGGCGGTGTGAGCCGCAACGTGGTGGAGGATATCGCCAACGTGGAGCTGCGCCCCACCTTTGTGGGTCTGGTGGATGACACCGGCATGGGACAGGATGTCATCGACAAGCTGGCAAGGCACAAGGTCAACACCCGCTTTATCCAGAAAAAGCCGGACGGCATGGGCACATGGCTGGCCATTTTTGACAACGACGGCGATGTGCACGCCGCCATCTCCAAGCGACCGGACACCACCCCGCTGACCGGCCTTCTGCAAGAACAGGGCGACGACATTTTTGCAGACTGCGATTCCATTGCGCTGGAACTGGACCTCGAAAAAGAAACGGTGAAGCAGACCCTGCGCTACGCCAAAAAGTACGGCAAAAAGGTGTTTGCCGTGGTCTCCAACATGAGCATTGCCATGGAGCGGCGGGATTTTTTGCAGCAGATCGATTGTTTCATCTGCAACCAGCAGGAGGCCGGGCTGCTGTTCTCGGATGACTACGACCACCTCTCCCCGGACGAGATGTGCCGGGTGCTCACGGGCAACGTGCGCAGCGCCAACATTCCCAGCATGGTGGTGACCATGGGCGGGCAGGGCGCGGTATACGCCTGTGCGGACGGCAGCTGCGGCATCGTACCCGCCAAAAAGGTGGACGTTATGGACACCACCGGCGCGGGCGACGCCTTCTTTGCCGGCACGGTC
>OIKU01000244.1_pt1 | contig 10709 bp, 7 predicted proteins | sample 1584231 | NCBI WGS metagenome assembly OIKU01 (sample SAMN02674693, study PRJEB24791) | human gut metagenome, SKBSTL018 | isolation source: stool | host: Homo sapiens | place: USA
CTTCTTCGTGACTGGAGTTCAGACGTGTGCTCTTCCGATCTTAAGTGATAATGTCCTTACGGTCAGAGCAAGGCTTGCTTTGATTCAAACAGGAGTACACTGCGCGTAATTAATACACTTATATAATTCATTGAATTCAAATTGAATTTAAAAATCTTCGGTTTGGGAGAGTAACACTATGAGCAGAAGAAACGATTACGATTATTTTGATCTTGATAATTTCGATGACAGCATTGATTCCCGTGAATATCGTCGCAGACAGCAACAGCGCCGTTCTGCAAGCTATGCCGCAAGACCGTCATCACAGCGTCCAGTCAGAAGACCTGTAAAAAGAAGAAACAAAAGAAGAACCAGAAACAGAATTATTATCGTTGTGAGCGCATTGGTAATTCTGTTTGTTATTATTTTTATTATAACTTCAATTTTTAAGGGTTGTTCAAAGGAAGATGCCCTTGCAAGCGTTCCCACGGGAACAGTGGGTACAACGGCATCTCCCGACGAAACCGCAAAATCTTCGACAGCTAACAAAGCAGACGAGCTTTCTCCTACATACTTTATGACACCGAGCATAAAGGACGACAATACAAACGGAACTCTTTCGTACGGCATTTATGTGTGGAACAAAATAGGCTACGAATTGTTCAGCAGTGATGATGCAAGAGCGCAGAACTATGCTCAGACAATCAACGGCTTTGCAGACAAGTTCGGCAGCTCCGTAAAGGTTTATGATATGATTGTTCCTAACCATACCGAAATGGGACTTCCGCAAAGACTCAAAGACAGCGACGCTCCGTCAACCTCACAGGCTGACAACATCAAGGCGGCTTATGCGGCTCTTTCCGATAAGGTAACTCCGATTAACTGCTACAACCGTCTTGCGGAACATAATACAGATTACATCTACTTTAAGAGCGACCACCATTGGACAGGCCTCGGCGCTTACTATGCTTACACAGCATTTGCCGATACAAACGATTTGCCAGTTCTTTCGCTTGATGATTGCAAGGAACAGAAAATTGACGGCTTTACAGGCTCATTTACCAACTCGGCAGACGGTCTTGACAGCGATACGGTAAGTTATTGGAAGTTCCCTTATAATGTAACAATGGATATCACACAGGCAGACGGTTCTTCCGCAAGCTATAACAGTCCCTACTATGAAGCCGCAGAGGGCGGTTCAAACACCTACGGTGTGTTTATTATGGGTGATAATGCCCTCACGGTTCTGAAATCAGCTTCGAAAAATGCGGCGGCAGGCAAGAAGATTGCCGTTGTAAAGGAAAGCTACGGCAACGCTTTTGTTCCGTATCTTACCAATAACTACGAAGAAGTTCATGTTATCGATTTCAGATATTTCAAACATAATCTTGTTAATTACTGCAAAACCAACGGAATTGACGAGGTGCTTTTTATGAACGGTGTAATGAGTGCCAACACTCAGGTTCAGCTTGACAGTATGAGCGGACTTTTTAACTGATATCATATCGGGTAAATTCTTGTAAGGAGGTGTATGCCGATGATAGCAGACAGCGTGAAGGTGAGCGTGTTCGGAAAAATAAGCGATAAGCTGTATTCGGCACAAATTACCTCCGTTTCAGGACGCTGTAAAAGTGCGTATGTGATTTCGCACAAACCCGTAACAGAATATTTTGAGGGCGTTGTGGTTGCCGTTGCCGAATTTGACGGCCTTGACGGCGAGCGTCCGATAATCTCACAATACGGTGAGGTGTTTTATGAGCCCGAACTGCGACAGGTGCTTTCAAAACTGAAAAATATTAAGCTGAAAAGCATTGTGTGCCTTTACGAAAAGTCGTGCGGTGCGGTTATCTTCTATAAAAGCAGACAGAACACGAAAATTCTGCTTGTAAAGAACAGCAACGGCAGATATTGGAGCTTTCCGAAGGGACATATTGAAGACGGTGAAAACGAACATCAGACAGCAATCCGTGAAATTAAAGAGGAAACAGGTCTTGATGTCGTGATTGAAAAGGGCTTTCGTGAAATCAGCGAATACTGTCCTTTCGGTAAAATTCGCAAACGGGTTGTCTTTTTCCTTGCACAGGCATTTACGGATAATGTCAAAATTCAGGAGGAGGAAATTGACAGTTATATTTGGGTTGATTTGCAACAGGCACGAAAAATGTGCTCCTATGACAATGATTTGAGGATTATTGAGAAAGCTGAAACGGCGATTCATCTTCTCAGAAACTAAAAGCCGACAATTTAACACGAAATTTACAGGTACACGGCGGTGTGCCTGTTTTTTTGATTTTATAAAACATTTTCTGTAAATTAAAAATGTTGAAAAAAAGCAAAAAATACCACTTGACATGTGGATTATACAGAATGTAATCTAATTTCCCCGTTACAATCCTGTATCCAAAAATGTGGAAAACCTATTTTTTTAATGTTAAAAGTTACAACTTTGTAAATTTCGTGTAGTATCGGGATTTTTTAACATCACTTTCAACACTTTCAACATAGTTTTCCACATTGATGTTCAAAATGTTGAGTTATACAGAATGTATAAGTGCAAATTTAGAAAAATAAATCGCAAATTCGTGATTCAAAAAAACATTTTTTTCTGCGATTCAAATTGTGTCAAGGTAATATATGACAATCTATACTCATAAAATACATCGGCGAGGTGTGTTTTATGAAAAAGGAAACCGTGAAAATGAGGCTTTGGGGGCTTGTCATTGTTCCGTTGATGATAATTGTGTTCAAAAATCTTTATTCGCTGACAAACGGTGCGTTGCTCGGCATATTTTTCGGTGCTGTAAACGGCAGTATGTGGGAGCAGACCAAGGTTGTTATGCTTTCCTACCTTGTGTGGAGTCTTGTTGAGGCAATCGGAAAACGCTCGGGATTCCATCGCTTTGCCGTGTCAAGAATAATTTCGCTGTGGTTTGTCGGAATATTCTGTCTTGCGTCATATCTGCTAATCTATGCACTCGGTGTTGAAAGTGCAGGTCTGCCAAGGTTCATTTGTGCAATTGCCGTGTGTTATTCTGCGTTTGCACTCAGCGCAAGGCTTGAATACGGTGAAAGAAAAATTGAACAGCTTTTTTTGCCCTGCGTGTTTATGATGTTGCTTTTGATTGCCGTGTACTGCAGTTTTACAGTGTTCCCTCCGCACATGATACTTTTTGAGGACATACAAACGGGAATGTACGGCATAATTCCCGAATACATCGACTCCGGAGCGATTGCTCTTGATACATTGTACAGAGTTTGAGTTTTTAAAAACAAATGGCTTAAAAGTATTTAATAATTTGAATTGTTATGTTATAATAGATAGCAAAATGAAGCGGTGTGTCCAATGCAGACACAAAAAATAAAAAGGAAACCGAATAAGGCTGATTATGATGAAAAACGAAAGATTTGAAAATACAGAACAAAAGCCTGATGTGATTGCAGGGCGAAATCCTGTAAGCGAGGCTGTTCGCAGTAATCGCCCGATTGACAAAATTCTTGTTGCAAAGGGTGAAAAGAGCGGTGCGATTGTGGGAATCCTCGCAAAAGCCCGTGATAAGAAAATTCCCGTTAAGGAAGTTGACCGCACAAAGCTTGATTATGTGAGCGGCGGCGCAACTCATCAGGGTATTGTCGCATTTGCGGCGGCAAAGGATTATTCAACGGTTGACGATATCCTCAAATATGCCGAAAGCAGGGGCGAAGCTCCGTTTGTTGTTGTGCTTGATGAGGTTGAAGATCCGCATAATCTCGGTGCAATAATCAGAACCGCAGAATGTGCCGGAGTTCACGGAATTATTATTCCGAAACGCAGAAGTGCCGGTTTAAGCTACACGGTTGCCAAAGCGTCTGCAGGCGCAATTGAATATATGCGTGTTGCAAGGGTGACCAATATTGCAGTTACACTTGATGAACTCAAAGAAAAAGGCGTGTGGGTTTACGGCGCAGACATGGACGGCACGGATTATGACGAGTGTGATTTTTCGGGTGCGTGTGCAATTGTTATCGGCAACGAAGGTAAGGGCATTTCCAGACTTGTCCGTGAAAAGTGCGATGTAATAGCGTCATTGCCCATGAAAGGTCAGATAAATTCCCTTAATGCGTCGGTTGCCGCAGGAATTTTGATGTACAAAGCGATGAAAAACCGCTGATGTCAAATTGAAAATTGAAAATGTAAAATGGAAAATTTATGAAAGTATGTAGGGGCGTTCATTGGACGCCCGCATTGATGAAATATTATGTTTAAATAAAATCACTTGATGTTATCAAAGTTGTGTGTTTAAATGTCAAAGATTGCAAAAACAGAGAGTACCGCTCGGGCGGCATAGTTTCCGATAAATCTAACTATCTGCCCGAGAGTAAATAAAAAGGAGTGAATGCTTTGGCTGATATGGACAAGGACAGGCTTAAAGAGCTTGAAATCGAGAGCATACTCGAAGAAACCCACTATCTTGCCGATCAGGAACGAATGGAGCAGACGGCACAGAAATACCGTGCAAAGCCGAAGATTGAAGAGATTTTCAGCAATGCCGATAAAAAGCCGAGGTTAAAAAATACAAATCCGCTTGATGAATCCGAACCTGATACTTCAAACTCAATAGTCGGGGATAAGACTGCCGCCACAATGCAGGCAGAGCTTATAATGGACGGAAATGACGATGACCTTGTAACTCCCGAACAGCTTAAAGCAGAGGCTGAAAAAAAGGCTGCTGAAAAAGCCGAAAAAGCCAAGCGTGAGTATGAGGAGGCAAAGAAAAAAGCCGCCGAGGAAGAAAATAAGATAGTTACCCTCACACCTGAGTATGATGAAAATACAGAATTTTCGGGCGAAGTGCTCGGAGAGGTTGACCAGTTTCGTGACGAGGCTGAAATTAAAAGCTACCATACCATAGATATCGACATTCCCGAGGATAAGCCAAAGGAAAAGACCGAAACCAAAGAAAAGAAAGAGGCTTCGCAGACTCCCGTTCATCAGTTTCCGAATACCGAAAAACCGCCTCGCAAGGTGGTTGCAAAAGTTCCCGTGTATCGTCCCGATGAACCGAGAAATATTCTCAATGTCAAGGCAGGCAGATTTTCCGAGGCTGTAGCGAATGAGTATGAGGAGTATGTGCGTTCAAAGAATCCTTCGGTAATCGCTCATGTGCTTCGTCCCGAGCCGACAATAGTTGATGAGGAGATTGCCCCGACCGAGGAAAAGCATAAGGATAACCGCCCTATAGGCGAAAAGGTTATTTCTGCCCTTGTCGGAATCTTTTCAAAGGATGAATCCGACGATAACGATACCGTAAAAGAGGAAAATTCAAAGCCTGTTGAGGATTATACAGGCGAGGAGGACGAAAAAAGTATTCTCTATGAGCTGAATCATAATATAAGAAAGCTCTTTATGAGAAGTCTGTTGTCGGGAATAATTGCCGCAGTTGTGGTTGTTCTCACAATCGTTACAAGAATTTTTCCGAGTGCAATATGTTCGGCAGTTCCTTTTGCACCGGCGGCATACGCAATTTTGCTGTTTATTCTTATGGCGGCGTCGCTTGTGCTGAACCGTGTGGCAATGCTCAGCGGACTTTCACCGCTTGTGCATATCAAAGGTAATTCCGATACAGCCGTTGCCGTTGCAGGTGCGGCAGGAATGGTTCAGATAATTGTGTCATTCTTCTGCCTTGGCGATTTGAACGGATTTCATGTGAACTACTACACGGTAATTCCTATGCTTGCGTTCTTTGCAAATAATGTGGGAAAGCTTTATATGGTTCTTCGTGTAAAGGACAATTTCAAATTTGTTTCGTCAAAGGGACAGAAATATGCGTCAAAGATTTACAACAACGAGTCTGTTGCAATGCAGATGATGAGCGGTACTGCCGCCGACCGTCCGATAATTGCCTATCAGCATAAGACCGAATTTCCGTCAAACTTTCTCAAAATATCTTATGCACCCGATCCGAGCGAGGATTTGGCGTCAAAGCTTGCCCCGATAACAACAATTGCATCAATAATAATTGCGGTAATGTACGGTGTTGTTAAGCTGTCATTTGCAGACGCTTTGAATGCATTTGCACTTATTACGGCGGTGTCTGTGCCTGTGGCAACACTTCTTTCTGTTAATGCCCCCGTGAGAAAGCTCTGCAAAACTCTGCTTTCCTACGGCTCAATGCTTTCGGGTTATCCGTCGGTAAAGCAGTTCTGCGACAGTACGGCTATAATGATAGATGCAAATGAATTGTTCCCTGCCGAGTCAATCTCGCTTGAGGGCATCAAAACCTTTGAGGATTACGGCATAGATGAATCTCTTCTCTGCGGAATTGCAATTCTTAAAGAGGCTCAGAATCCGATTGCAAATGCTTTTGATTCGGTAGTTGCAGAAACCGAGGAAACACTTCCCGAGGTTGAAAGCGTTCTTTATGAGGATGAAATCGGACTTGTGGGATGGATTAAGAGCGAAAGAATCCTTGTGGGTTCACGCACGCTCATGGAAAAGTACAGCGTGGAAGTTCCGAATATGGAATATGAAGAGAAATATACTTCTCAGGGCAGACAGGTCACATATCTGTCAAGAGCAGGCAGACTTGTTGCAATGTTTGTTACAAGATACACCCCCGACGCTCAGCTCAAGGCTGAAATGCAGAGAGCCGAAACCAACGGCATAAGCTTCCTCATCAGAACAACCGATTATAATGTTACAAATGACCTTGTTGCAAAACTCTACGATTTGTTCTACCGCAGTATCAAGGTGCTTCCGACAGGACTCGGAAATGTTCTTAGGGAGGCAGAGGATACGGTTGAGGAAACCTCCCGTTCATATCTCATTACAAACGGCAAAGCCGCATCGCTTGCCCGTGCAGTTACGGGTTGCGTAAAAATCAAGCACAATATTTCGCTTTCAATCATAATTCAGCTGATTGCCGTAATTTTCGGATTGCTCGTTGCGTCAACACTTTCGCTTTATGCCGGTGTACAGGTTATGGGTTCGCTTGAAGTATTGATTTATGCGTTGTTCTGGGGCGCCGCCGCTGTTTTTGCTCCGGCCGTCCAAAAACCGTAGGAAAGGATGTAAAATATGAAAATAGCTCCGTCACTTTTGTCTTGTGACTTTTCAAAAATGGGTGAAGAAATTGAAAGAATGGATCTGGCGGGCGCCGATTGGATGCATCTTGATGTTATGGACGGTCACTTTGTTCCGAACATAACCTTTGGCGCTCCCGTAATCAAGGCGGTAAGAAAGTTCTCAAACCGCCCGTTTGATGTTCACCTTATGATAAGCGATCCGCTTAAATATATTGACGATTTTGCCGATGCAGGTGCGGATATCATCACCTTCCATGTTGAATGCGACTCTGATATTGATGATACAATTGCGAAAATCAAGTCAAGAGGAATCAAACCCGGACTTGTTCTAAAGCCAAACACTCCTGCTTGGACAGTATTTCCGTATCTTGAAAAGCTTGACCTTGTACTTGTTATGACGGTTGAACCGGGCTTTGGCGGACAGAGCTTTATGCCCGAGATGATGCCGAAGGTTAAGGAAATCAAGAGGGAATGCCAACGCAGAGGTCTGAACAATATCCTTATTGAGGCTGACGGCGGAATCGGCAGAGATACCATTGAGCAGGCATCAGAGGCAGGCGTTGATGTGTGCGTTGCGGGAACGGCTGTTTTCAGAGCCGCAGATCCCGCAAAAGCAATTGAGCTTTTTAAATCATTCTGATAAATTCTGATAATAAGCAAGCCCGAATCCGATATTTCTCGAATTCGGGCTTTTGTTTTTTATATGAAATGAACAGGCGTAAAACACTGAAAATTCTTATATTGTAATTGTCAATATATGTAAAAACGGTCGATAAAAAGGCAATATACACAATAATAAGCACGAAAATTTGTACAAAGCAACAATTTCACCGTTATTTTGCACAGATTTTTAGCTAAAACATTTCCGTTAAAAGAATAACAGATTCATTGCCCGAACAACTTAAATGTGCTATAATTTAGTTGTCCTCGGGAATTTTGTACTGTTAAAGTTTCCGAAGCTTAGAAGTATTGCCACAAAACTGTGGCGAACGGTAATTTTATTTTATTAAAGGAGCAGCAAGTATGAAAAAAATTCAGAAAAAGCTTTCTGTGGTTCTTGCGGTAATGATGGTGCTGTGCATGTTCACAGCTCTGCCTTTCTCAGCAAGTGCTGCCGAAACAAGCGAAGAAACAAGTGCAGGCAACAAGATCAATGTTACATCAAATGTGGCAGATCCTGTTTCGTATGATTACAATGCACAGACAAAGCAGGTTGTTGTCACTTACCTTCTCAAGGCAGATCACATGATCGTTAATGCACAGAGCAGTCTTACATACGACAGCAAGGTTCTCAAGCTTGCATCAACAAATACAAGGGAAAAGGTTTTCCCTGTATTCCAGAGAAGCATCGTTTGGAATCCAAGCCTTACAAATAAGGTTCTCTTCACCTGCTCAAGCCTTGATCTTTTCAACTTCAAGTCAGAGAATGTTTATTGCACATTTACATTTGATGTTGTAGGCAGCGGTGACACAACAGTAAATCTCAATGTTGATTATCTTACAGGTACAGAGGCTGATACACGTGATGAGCTCTTCGAAAGTGAAAAGAAGGATATCGGTTATATTGACAATAGTGCTAACAAAGTAGCAGGTGCTACATTTACTGCAAAGGCAGTTCTCGTTCAGGGCGAAGAGCCAACAACAGCTCCTCAGCCTACAACAGCAACACAGCCTACAACTGTAACACAGCCCACAACAGCAACACAGCCAACAACAGCAACACAGCCGGCAACACAGCCGACAACAGTTGCTCCTTCGGATGTTCCTACAGACGGCTACTATGTATACGGCGACAACATCAAGCTCAAGCTTACATCAATCGGTACAGATAAAGTAGGCGGAAAAATCGCTCTTCAGAAGGGTACATACACATTCAAGATTGATAACTATGGCACACTTCTCGGTTACTCTAAGACATTTACAGACACAACAAAGGGTCTTACATTCAACAAGAAGTTCAAGAGCAGCACAACACTCGTTGCAACAGGCGGTACATACACATTCACACTCAACACAAAAACAAAGAAACTCGTTGTAGGTTATGTTCCTACAAAGGATGAGAAAGCTGATGATGTTCATGTATCGGGCGACATCAACCTCGTACTTGATGACAAGGGCGGCGAGAGCAATGTTGCAAAGGGTACAGTAAAGCTTAGTGAGGGTACATACTCATTCAAGGTTTATAACTACGGTACAGCATACACAATCGGTTCAAAGATTGTTGACAGCGGTACAAAGAACCTCAAGAGCTCTTACACATCTAATGTAACACTTATCGCATCAGGCGGTACATATACATTCAGCTTCGACAAGACAACAGGAGCACTTAAAGTAACTAAAAAATAATCATTGATTTTTGATTATAATTTGGCGGTGTTTGCCACTTGTTCGTAAGCGAATAACAAGACATAACTGAAATTATTAAAAAATGCATCAGATCCCGAAAAAGGTCTGATGCATTTTTGTTTTGTATAAAACCCGTACGGTGACTTGCCGTCGGCAAATTATATTATATACAATATAAATTCGTATCCCATGCCGGAATGTATGGGTGGTGGCGGAGAAAGATTTTGTAGTCGGGATTCACGCTGTGAATGTATAGTGCAAGGCGGAAAATATCCTCAAATCTGTGGTATGCCGAAAAATTCAGCTTTGGTTTGCAATTTTCCATTGTTTTCTGCATACCGATAAGGGTTTCCATATCCGCCCCCTCAACATCGGCTTTAATGTAGCCTGCCGCCATTCCGCAGAGAATCGTATCGACTGTCGCAACCTTTGTTGCAACGCCCTTGTCGGCAATTGCGCTGTTGCGACCGGCCTTGTTGTTGAATATAAGCTCCGTGTTTTTACTGTATGAGCCGAGTTGCCAAAGCGACACATTCGCCATGCCCTTGCAATGAAGCTTCAGCTTTTCAAAATTCTTTGCGTTAGGTTCAAATGCGATTATACGCTTGTACTTGCCGTTTGTGTAGTGCAGAAATTCGTCAATCGTGTCGCCGTTGTATGCGCCGAGGTCAACATAGCTTTCGTTTTTACTGAGATTCAGAATATTGCCGAAAGCCTCGTCCTTGTCGGTTGTGACAGGGGGGAGGAGGTCAATTCTGCCTGTGTAGTAGAATTTCAGAATGTTTTCGTAAACCTTTTTTGAAAGGCCATCGGCGAGCAGACTGTATGCACTTTCAATTTGCTCTTTATTTTCGGTAATAAAATTATTGTCAAAAAGTTTGTTTCCAAAAACAGGAACAGAGGGAACAAGTGTTTCGTGTTTTTCGGAAATTTTCGTTATGTGTTCAATAACATCGGGGAGCTGGCTTGCAAAGCAGAGGGCGATTATAATGTTGCCGAATTCGGTTTCAACATCGGAAAGCTTCTTCACCGTGAAATCGTGGAATTTCTGCCCACGCACAAAATCATCACTTGCAATAACGGCAGACGCTTTGATTCCGTATCGGTCAAATGCGGCAAGAACTTTGTCCGCACCGTCACCCATTCCGTAAAGCACAACAGGCTTTCCGCAATTTTTCAGTCGTTCCCATACAGATATTTCGTTTTTTAAAAGTTCGGTTATATTAAACATAAGGATACTCCAATTAGTGTATATGGCATTGTAATTGTTTGCACAATTCTGTAGCACGGCGAGCCGCCGTTCCCAATTCGTGTAGACAGTT
>OIKU01000264.1_pt1 | contig 10380 bp, 6 predicted proteins | sample 1584231 | NCBI WGS metagenome assembly OIKU01 (sample SAMN02674693, study PRJEB24791) | human gut metagenome, SKBSTL018 | isolation source: stool | host: Homo sapiens | place: USA
CCTCAATGCCACGGTCAAGAATTGAATACTTAGCCTGAACGATATCAAGCTCGCCCCACTTGAGGTACTCCTGAATCTGCTTGATATCTACATTTGCAGCACCGATAGCCTTGATTTTGCCCTGAGCCTTGAGATCGTTGAGAACCTCCATAGTCTTCTGAATCGGAACATAATACTCGCTACCCTCAATTGACTGCCAGTGTGTCATATATACATCAACATAGTCTGTGCCCATTCTCTTGAGTGATTCTTCAATTTCTCTCTTGATTGAAGCACTGTTGAGGTTCTTATAAAGCTGAATGCCGTTTACCTTGTTGAAAAGGTCGCCCTTCATCTCCTGATCCCATGTAACACCGCACTTTGTAATGATTACAACATCTTCACGGTTCATGCTCTCAAGAGCCTTGCCGAGGATTTTCTCGCTGTTGCCAAAGTTGTAACCGGGAGCTGTGTCGATAAGGTTTACACCGAGCTTTGGAGCTTCACGGATTGTATCTACAACAACCTGAAGGTCGTGGTCGCCGCCCCATGCCGAGCCGCCGCCGATTGACCAGGTGCCGAGTCCCATTCTTGAAATATCAATGCCTGTTTTGCCAAGCTTCATCGTCTTCATTTTGCATCTGCCCTTTCTTTAATAATATATTGGTGGGGGGTTGCCCTGCATTCTTACGAACACAGGGCGTAATGTCACAGATTTATTACTATTACAGGATATAATCTTTTTTATACTTTTCAAGCATTTCTTCAACCATTTCTTTGTTCCGAACGCCTGTTGTTGCACCGACATACTGAACCGAAATAGCCGCTGTGCAGTTAGCATAGATACCGCAGTCACGGATATCCTTGCCCTGAAGAAGTGCCGAAATAAAGCCTGATGCAAAGTTGTCGCCTGCACCGATTGTGTCGATTGCGGTTACACCCTTGCAGGCAGGAACAATCATTGCTCCTGCGGCATTGCGGATGTAACATCCACGCTTGCCTATCTTCATGATTACATTCTTAACGCCGCATTCAAAGAGCTTGTCCGCAACCTTTGATTCTTCGGTTTCGCCTGTCATAAGGCAAGCCTCGTCAAAGTTCGGGAAGAAGTAATCCACATAGCTTAATGCTTCTCTGATATCGTCAAGCGTTTCACCGAGTCTTGGCTTTATCATATCGGCGGTAATTGTCATACCTGCCGCCTTTGCCTCTTTAAAAATCTTTACAAGCGTCTTGCCGTCAAGAAGAGGACAGTTAAAGATACTTGCGAGGGAAAGGATTTTTGCCTGCTTCATTTTTTCAAAGTCAACATGCTCAATGTTTTCTTTCCACAAGCTGCCATTGCGGTTTGTAACAAAGGTTCTTTCACCGTCATCGGTTACAAGACCAATGTTCATTGAGGTGTCGATTGTCGGATCAATCTTGATGCCTTCAACATCTATGTTGTCCTTCTCGCAGGAGCGAAGGATAAACTGACCTGCAGCGTCATCACCGATACAAGCGATAATGCCTGTTTTAAAGCCTAAACGGCTGATGATTGTTGCCTCGTTCATTGCGTCACCGCCGACAGACATTGCAATTCTGTCAACCGGATATGACTCGATATCAAAAATATCTCTTGATACCGGACGAAGTGGAATGTCAACTACCGCTGCGCCAAGACAGATAACATCAAGTTTTTTCTCTGTATTACTCATATTACTCATCTGCTCTGCCGTCATCGCCAAAGAGTTTAATCTTGTACATTGCACGCTCTTTAACAGCCTTTCTTACTTCACGCTCAACAGCAAGGAATGGCTCGTCCTTGTGAGCATTAATAGCTTCCATAGCAGCCTGGCAAAGCTCTGTGTGAATGTTGATTTTAGCGATACCGAGTGAGATGGCCTTTTTAATGTCCTCGTCACCGATACCCGATGCACCGTGGAGTACGAGCGGAACATCTACTTCTTTGGCAACTGCCTCGAGTACATCGAAAGCAAGCTTTGGCTCTGAAGAATATACGCCGTGAACATTACCGATTGCAACTGCAAGTGAGTCACAGCCTGTTCTCTCAACAAATTCCTTAGCCTTTGAAGGATCTGTGTACTGGTATTCTGAAAGTGCCTCTTCATATACTGTTTCGTTACCTACATGACCAAGCTCAGCCTCAACAGGAATGTTGTAAGCGTGGAAGTAGTCAACGCATCTCTTGATTTCAGCAACATTTTCTTCATAAGGAAGAGCTGATGCGTCACGCATTACCGAATTCATGCAGTGATTAACAGCGTTCTGAAGAATTGTCATGTTTCTGCCGTGATCCCAATGCTCAATTACAGGAACAGTAGCCTTCTTTGCCATTGAATCCATCATGTAGCAGAAGTCTTCAAAAGAAGTGTTGCCTGTGAAACCTGTACCGAATGAAATAATGATTGGAGCACGGAGCTCTTCGGCTGCGTCAATAACACCCATGAGCATTTCTGCATTCCATACATTGAAGTGAGGAATAGCGTAGTGTCCCTCTGTTGCCTTCTTTTCCCAATATCTGATATCTGATAACATTTTAATCACCTTTCCTTATGAAAATTTTTAATAAATCTGTGTATATCAGTCGGCTACCTTGATAACGCCCTTAACCATATTGGCTTTCTTTTCGGGGTCGATAGCGTCCATAAATGCCTGCTGAACATCTTTGTAATCATAGATGTTTGTAACCATATCCTTAACATTGAACTTACCGCTTGCGATTGCCTCGATTGTCTGCGGGAAGTTGTTGCAGTAACGGAATGATGTCTGAATCATAACCTCACGGTTAATCTTGAGGAAGTCAATCGGAACAGGCTTTGACTGTGTGCCGACCATCATAATCTTACCGCCTCTTGCAACGATCTGAACAGCCTGCTGAGCTGTGAATACAGAACCCGCTGCCTCGAATACGAGTTCACAACCGTGATCGCCGAAATATTCGGGTGAACGGAGAAGTGCAACCGTATCCTGCTCCTTGCCGTTGATAACTCTGCTTGCACCAAGCTTTAATGCAAGGTCAAGACGATTCTGCATAATATCAACAACGGTGATGTCTGTTGCACCGAGGCTCTTACAAGCCTGAAGTACCATAAGACCGATTGTACCGCCGCCGAGGATAACAATGCTCTTACCAAGCTGTGCGCCGCCGAGGATTGCTGCGTGCATACCGACTGCTGCCGGCTCAACGAGAGCTGCTTCCATTGTTGTCATACCCTCGGGAATGTGGTATGTCCACTCCTCCGGATGTGTCATATACTGTGTGAGTGCGCCCTTGTAGTTAGGCTGTGTAGCCATAAAGTCAACATCAGGACAGATGTTGTATCTGCCTGTACGGCAGTATTCGCATTTGTCATCCGGAACACCTGGTTCGATGAGAACCTTGTCGCCTGCTTTGAATCTTGTAACCTTTGAGCCAACCTTTACAACCTCGCCTGCAACCTCATGACCAAGACCGATTTTCTGGTTAGGATCCTTAGGTGGGATGAAAGGACCGAATTCAAAGCCGTGGATATCGGAACCGCACATTCCGACATATTCAACCTTCATAAGAATCTCGTGATCCTTTGGCTCGGGAACGGGACATTCCTGAATTTCAAACTGCTTTGGAGTAACTAAGATAGCTTCTGAATTTTTCATAATAATCTCCTGCACTTTCTTTATAATAATTATTTAAGCATTTGCACCCGATGTGCTTTCTGCGTATATTCAAATTTATTTGCCTGTGATTAAAAAATTGATGGTTTAGCTGTTAAAAATTTAAAGATAAGTTTTGAATGTTTTAAAATTGCTGTATTTCGTTTTCCATTACTAATGATTTTAGTTTGCGGTGCCAGATGCACTCAGGCACCGCATCTAAAATTTTTGGTTGTATGTATTAGAGGGTTTTGCAGAATTACTCTACATCACCGATGTTCTCAACGGATTCGCCTCTGGTTTCAACACCGAGGAAGATAACTGCAACAGCGATGATTGCTGCAACAATTGCGATAAGAATGAATACACCGCCTGAGCCCATGCTGCTTGCAGCAACATTTGTAACGAGGAATGGGAAGAAGATGTTACTTACACGACCCATTGCGTTACTGAAGCCCGAACCTGAAAGTTTTGCCGATGTAGGCCACATCTCAGGAACATAAACTGCTGATGCGTAGCAAACATACATATAGATGATTGTGTTAAGAAGGAATGTCATAACAATGAGTCCTGTCATTCCGAGTGTCGGAGCAAGAAGACCTGTTGCAACACCAAGACCTGCCATGCCTGCAAGGAGGATAACGCCCATTACACGGCGAGGAATCTTATCCATAATAAGAGATGCGATAAAGATACCAAACGGAGCACCGAAGAGTCCGAACATTGTCATAAACTGTGACTTTGATGTATCATAGCCAAGACCTGAAAGCATTGACGGCATCCAGTTCATAAGTGTGTACTGGATTGTGTTCATACCGATGAGTACGAGAGAACCAACGATAGTTCTTCTGAGGAGTTTGCCTTTGAAGAGAGCTGTGAATGGGAGCTTCTTAACAGGCTTTGGATTTGTAACTTCAACGGGTGGGAGTGGTTTGCCTGTTGATTTTTCAATTTCTTTCTCAATGCTTGTCATAATTTTATCAGCTTCATCAAGTCTGCCCTGTGATTCGAGCCATCTCGGTGATTCAGGGAACTTAACATAGATGAAGATACAAGCGATGATTGAAAGGATTGAAGGAATCATAAACTGGATTCTCCAGTTCATATTCATGCTTACGCCTGTTGAAACGATAAGAAGAGCAATACCGTTGCAGATTGGGTGAGCCCAGTTGCCGATGAATGATGTACGGCTTGACCATGTACCACGGTTCTTACCGGGAACATACTCTGTGAAGCCTGCGAAAAGAACTACAAGGAGAGCGCCGAGTGCAAGACCCTGGAGGAGTCTGAACACATAAAGAACTGCGATGTTCGGTGAAAGAGCGCCGCCGATCATAGCGATGATATGGATAATTTCGTAAAGAAGGATACTCTTTTTACGGCCGATTTTATCGCCGATAGGACCGCCGATGAGTGCGCCGAAGAGCTGTCCTGCTGTGTAAGTTGTACCCCACATTGCGAGAAGTGTTGAACCGGGTTCGAGCCAATGAAGTTCGTTCAAAAGAATGTTCTGAACGGAACCGCCGATACCGTTTGACCAGCATACCAAGAGTGCAAAAGCTGTAACCAGCCAGATCTTAACATGCCATTTTGATTGAGGCAAGCGGTCAAGTCTTGCGCCAATGTTGACAGAAGTTTTGTTAGCCATTTTTCTTCTCCTTTTAATTTCCTCTTTGACTTTTTATTTAAATCAGATTTTTCTCTCAGCACCGTCAAGCTCTCGCTCAAGCTCACTTTCCATTATGTCCCAAGCCTTATTGAAATCCGTGTCCTTGTTCCATAATGCCGGAGGTCCCAGAATTACGAGATCTGCACCTGCCTCGTAAAGCGGACGGTAAAGACTGCTGTTCATTGAACCGTCGGCTTCAATTAAGAAGTTAAGACCTCTTTCCTTTCTGATCTTAGCGAGTTGGTTGATTTTTACGAACATTTGCGGATCAACCGGCTGACCTGCGATGCCCGGATCAACAATCATGATTGTAACCTTATCAAGCAACGGGAGGTAATATTCAATAGTAGAAAGCGGAACCGAGGGACTTAATGCAACGCCTGCCTTACAGCCAAGCTCTTTGATCTTGTGAATCGTTACAAATGCGTCACCTTCGATGCAGTCTGTGTGAGGTGTTATGTAAGCAGCTCCTGCCTTTGCAAAGGTTTCAAGATACTGCTGAGGATGTTTTACCATAAGGTGAGCATCCATTGGTTTGAGATTCTCAACATGCTTGTTAAGGTAGTCGAGATAATCAGGACCGATTCCGTAACTCGGAACATAAACACCGTCTTTAATGTCCATGTGGAGGTAATCTGATTTTTCGTTAATCAGCTTAACCTGTTCTTCAACATGGAACAAATCACAGCAACCCACTGACGGGGCAATCATAAGCTTTCTCATTAGAAAATCCTCCCTGATGCATATTTTCTTTAATTAATCTTCGTAATCGTAGTGGAAGATAACCTTGATAGCCTCTTTCTTAGCCATCTTGTCGAAACCTTCCTGCCACTGTGAAAGACCGAGGCGATGAGTAATCATCGGCTGAACCTTAATCTGACCTGACTGGAGAAGTCTGATGCAATTTCTCCATGATGTTGAGTCATAAGCCATGTGACCGATAATGCTCTTGTTCCAAGCTGTAATGTCGTTGATTGAGAATTCAAGAGGTTTGAAGCCCATACCTACACGAACGATTTCAGCGTTTGGTCTTGTCATTTCGATTGCCTGCTTGAGAGCTATGTTAGCACCTGAACATTCAATTACGAGTCCGAGGTTATCTCTTCCGCAGATTTCTGTACATCTTGCAACTACATCTTCCTTAGAACCGTTTACACAATGTGTAGCGCCAAGCTCTTTTGCAACGCCGAATCTTACTTTTACATCATCGTCAAGACCAACCATTACGATGTTTACGGCACCCATAAGCTTTGCAACCTGTACTGAGAAGAGTCCGAGAGGACCTGTACCGAATACTACAACATCCTGTCCGGGGATAAGATGTGACTGCTGAGCAACTGCCTTGTATGCGTTACAGATAGGATCGAGTACACAAGCTTCTTCGTACTTGATGCCCTCAGGAATTTCCCAGATTGCGTGTTTGTGAATTGCGAGGATTTCGCCCGGTACTTTACAATACTTTGAGAAGCCGCCGCCCCATGTGTTGTTGTCAAGTCCAAGGTTTACTTTATGTTCGCAACAGAGGAAGTCGCCCTGCTCACAAGCCGGACATACGCCGCAAACATGTGCGCTGTTGTCTGAAACAACTCTCTGACCGATATGCCAGTCTTTTACATTTTCGCCAACCTTAACGATTTCGCCTGCGAACTCGTGACCACGAACCGACTGCTGCTGATCGGGAGTTATGTTTGTGTCATCGTAACCGTTGTCAACACCCCAGTGTTTCATGTCGGCACCGCAGATAGCGGCTGCCTTGATTTCAAGAATAATGTCGTCCGGACCGCATTCGGGAACGGGGTAGTTTTCCATCATTTTATATCCGCCGAAAGCTGTACCAAATCTTTTTAAAGCATGCATAATATTTTCTCCTTTTCTTTATTAAATAAGATTTAATGTTTCCGATTCGTTTGTTTGATTTCCGTTTTCCGAATCGGTTATTTCCTTTGACACCTATATAATACAACACAAAAATGTGGATTTCAAGCATTATTTTCTGTTTTTCGCAGATTTGTAGCAATGCCTAAAAAACAACACCGTTCTTTGTGCAATTAGCACATATACATATTTTTATTTCACATATCTGTTATTTTTATCAAGATTGAACAGTTTAATAGCAATAATCAGCCCATATTCCGACCTATAACCGCTAAACGGGCGTGCTTCTGTACAAATTTTGCTACATATTGTACGAAAGGGATAATTTGGATTTTGGAAGAAATGTTCTTTATTTCACAGATTTCACTTTTAAAGCAGACAATTCTGCGTTTTGACTTTTCCTGACCGTTTCGGATGTTATTTTTGTTCATGGAGCAAACCATAGTTACGGATATTTTGTAGCGGCGAACCGTGTTCGCCGCTACAATTTAACAGTTAATTCCAAATAAACCAAAACAATTGGGAAACGATGTTTTGTATTTTGAAAACTGTCTTCCCGACTATAATTTTCCATTTTCAATTTTCAACTTTCAATTTAAAAAGCTTACTCTCTCCCTGTTAAGACTATCTGCACGAACATAAAAAGGCTGAAAGAACAACTATGCTCTTTCAGCCTTTGATTATAATTTTATTCTGTTTTATCGGATTGCCAAATTATTTGAGTGCGGCAATTGCGGCCTTGATAAGAGCAATCTGCTCTCTTTCCTTTGCGGCCTGTCCCTTAACCTTTTCAATTACAGCCTCGGGAGCTTTTGCAACAAAGCCCTGATTGTTAAGCTTGCCCTCGCTCTGTGCAAGACGCTTTTTAACCTGTTCAAGCTCTTTGTTGAGTCTTGCAAGCTCCTTTTCCCTGTCAACAAGCTCGTCCATAGGAATGTAAATCTTTGCGTCTGCCGTTACAATGTTTACAGCACCCTCAATTTCAAAGCTTTCAGCAACTTCAACCTCACTTGCTGATGCAAGCTTCTGAATGAACTGTGTGCCGTCTCTGAATGTGTCGGCAAACTTTGTTGCAACATAAACCTTTGCTTTTCTTGACGGCGGAACATTCATCTCTGCACGGCGGTTACGGATTGCACGGATTGCATCCATAATTTTTTTCATTTCATCCGACGCCTCGGGATAATCAAGCTCTGCGTTGTATTCAGGGTACTTTGCGAGCATTACTGTTTCGCCCTCGTGAGGAATTGTCTGCCAGATTTCTTCTGTGATGTACGGCATAAACGGATGGAGAAGTCTGAGAATTTGATCAAGCACATAAAGAAGTACCTGTCTTGCATTCTGAGCGTCCTCACCGTCACTTGAAAGTCTTGTCTTAACAAGCTCAATGTACCAGTCGCAGTAGCAGTCCCAGATGAATTCATAAATCTTCTGAACAGCAATGCCGAGTTCAAACTTCTCAAGATTTTCGTTTACTTCTTTTGCAACTGTGTTGAGAGTTGAAACAATCCACTTGTCCTCTGTTGTGAGAGTTTTCGGAAGTTCATTCTTAACATCATGGTCGTCAATGTTCATGTGAACATAACGGGATGCGTTCCAGAGCTTGTTTGCAAAGTTAGCGCAAGCCTCAACACGCTTGTCGGAATAACGCATATCGTTACCGGGTGTGTTGCCTGTTGCAAGGAAGAAACGGAGTGCGTCTGCACCGTATTTGTCAATAACTTCAAGCGGATCAATTCCGTTTCCAAGTGATTTACTCATCTTCGCTTTTCCGTCGATACCCGGCAGACGTCTGCAGGAATCATTCTCCGGCAGCATAATCTTCGGCTGCACAAGTGCCTCGCCATAAACCGTATTGAATTTGTGGACGATCTCCTGTGTCTGCTCGATCATCGGCATCTGATCCTCTCCAACCGGAACGGTCGTTGCCTTGAATGCAGTGATGTCGGCTGCCTGGCTGATCGGGTAGGTGAAGAATCCAACCGGGATGCTCGTCTCAAAGTTTCTCATCTGGATCTCCGATTTTACGGTTGGGTTTCTCTGCAGTCTGGAAACCGTAACGAGATTCATATAATAGAAAGAAAGCTCGCACAGTTCCGGAATCTGAGACTGGATAAAGATGGTGCTCTTTTCCGGATCAAGTCCGCAGGAAAGGTAATCCAGTGCTACCTCCAGAATGTTCTGGCGCACCTTCTCCGGGTTGTCCGCATTGTCGGTCAGCGCCTGTGCGTCTGCAATCATGATGTAAATTTTATCGAATTCACCGGAGTTCTGCAGCTCCACGCGGCGGCGCAGTGAACCAACGTAATGTCCTACATGCAGCTTGCCGGTCGGTCGGTCGCCGGTCAGTATAATTTTTCCCATTTTTTCTTCCTGCCTTCCTGATACGTAATCTTCGCAGTCCGCTTCTGTATGAAAAATTTCATGAAAATTCTCATAACTGCGGACCTTCTACATACCCTCTATAATAGCGTCTTTTTACAAACACTGTCAATGGTCTTTTCCTGTAAAATTCCTCAAAATATCTATTATGAGACAAATCGTTCAACAGCCACGTACAGCCTTCCCTTTTTCGTCTGATTCTGCACGCCAACATAGCGGAATTTTCCCATATGGCGCACAGTCACGAGATCGTCCTCTTTTAATGACGCGCTCGGCGACGTCACCAGTTTTCCATTGATAAACACCTGGCCGCCCTCGATCAGCGGCACCATTTTGCTCCGCGAACTGCTGAACGCCAGCGACAGCACCGCATCGAGCCGCACGGAAGCGACGGAGCCTTCTTTCCGCTCGGTTTTCGGCTCCGTCAGCTCCTCCGGCAGTCCCGCCTCGACTTCACAGTACACGCTCGTATGGCGCACTTTTTTCAGCTCCGCACAGATGTAGTCCGCCATATCCGCCATACAGATCAGATACGCCTGGTTTCCATCGATCAGAATGTCTCCCAGCTTATACCGCTCCACGCCGAGATTCATCAGTGATCCTAAGAAATCACGGTGTGACAGCGCATCCGCAAATTTTTCATTCAGCGGGCTGATGCGCACGACTGCGATCGGAAGCATCGACGCATCACCGTCCTCTGCATAGGATGGCAGAAACAGCGCCGCTTTCCGCTCTGCCGCCTCGTATCCGCCAGACAGCACGTAACGCACGCCCGGGATTTTATTTACCGTACGGTAGAACAGATCCTGCTCCGCCAGCGTCAGAAACTCCGTGTGTGA
>OIKU01000287.1_pt1 | contig 9852 bp, 8 predicted proteins | sample 1584231 | NCBI WGS metagenome assembly OIKU01 (sample SAMN02674693, study PRJEB24791) | human gut metagenome, SKBSTL018 | isolation source: stool | host: Homo sapiens | place: USA
TGAGGGCTATATCCGCCCCGACCACGGCCGTCAGCTGTGGGAGGAAGGCCCCGGCGTCTGCCGCCCCGGCTATGGCAAGTATGACCGTGCTCTGGGCATCCAGTATATGCTGGGTATCTGGGATCTGCTGGACCGTCTGGATGAAGAAAAGAAGGGCTGATGATTATGAAGCTGTCTGATATCAAAAACGGCAATCTGTCCGCCGAGTGGGCAGAAAAGGGCTACGAGCTGCCCAAATTCGACATTGAGGCTGTCAAGGCCAAGACCCACGCAGAACCCACCTGGGTCCACTTCGGTGCCGGCAACATCTTCCGCGCATTCCCGGCTGCCATCCTGAACGACGCCCTGAACAGCGGCAAGTATGACCGCGGCGTCATCGTGGCCGAGAGCTTCGACTACGAGATCATCGACAAGGCTTATCAGCCCTACGACAACCTGAGCCTGCTGGTCTGCCTGAAGTCCACCGGCGAGATCGAGAAGAAGGTCATCGCTTCCGTTACCGAGAGCCTGAAGGCTGACTACTCCTTCGGTGCTGACTGGGCACGTCTGGTCGAGATCTTCCAGAACCCCAGCCTGCAGATGATCTCCTTCACCATCACCGAGAAGGGCTACGGCGTTGCTCCCGCTGATCTGGAGCGCGGCCTGACCCCCGTGCTGGCCATGGGCAAGGTCACCGCTCTGCTGTACGAGCGCTTCAAGGCCGGCAAGCTGCCCCTGACCGTGCAGAGCATGGATAACTGCTCTCACAACGGCGATAAGGTCAAGACCGCTGTCCACGCCTACGCATCCAAGTGGGTGGAGCAGGGTCTGGTGCCCGCCGAGTTCCTGGCCTATGTGCAGGACGAGACCAAGATCACCTTCCCCTGGAGCATGATCGATAAGATTACCCCGCGCCCGGACGCAAAGGTGCAGGAAATGCTGGCAAAGGACGGCTTTGAGGATAACTACACCATCGTGACTGAGAAGCACACCTTCACCGCTCCCTTCGTCAACGCCGAGGAGACCCAGTACCTGTGCATCGAGGATCACTACACCAACGGCCGTCCTCCGCTGGAGCTGGGCGGTGTGCTGTACTGCGACCGCGAGACCGTGGACAAGATCGAGAAGATGAAGGTCTGCACCTGCCTGAACCCCCTGCACACTGCCATGTCCATCTATGGCTGCATGCTGGGCTACAACCTCATCTCTGCCGAGATGGCAGACGAGGATCTGCGCTCCTTCATCCAGAAGATCGGCTATATCGAGGCTATGCCCGTTGTGGTTGATCCCGGCGTTCTGAACCCCTACGAGTTCATCGGCGCTGTCATCAACCGCCGTCTGCCCAACCCCTTTATGCCCGATGCTCCCCAGCGTATCGCTACCGATACCTCTCAGAAGCTGGCTATCCGCTTCGGCGAGACCATCAAGGCTTACGAGGAGCGCGGTCTGGACAAGTCCAACCTTGTGCTGATCCCGCTGGTGCTGGCAGGCTATGCCCGCTACCTGAAGGGCATCGACGACAACGGCCAGCCCTTCGAGATCTCTCCCGATCCGCTGCTGGCTGAGCTGCAGGCCATCGTCAACCCCTTGGAGGTCAAGGAAGGCGAGCAGGACTTCAGCTGCCTGAAGAACCTGTACAGCCGTGCCGATGTGTTCGGTGTTGACCTGTACGAGGTCGGTCTGGGTGAGCAGATCGAGGGCATGGTCAAGGAGCTGTACGCTGGCAACGGCGCAGTCCGCAAGACCCTGCACAAGTACACTCTGGCCCGCTAAAACTTTATAACGCTATTTCCGTGACCCACGCTGCGCTTTTGCTTTGCCGCAGCGTGGGTTTTTGTTTTGTGAAAATTGTTATGTAAAAATAGAATCCCGGAGCGTCCGCAGACGCTCCGGGATTTCAAAAGAACCATAATTTTCCGCTATTCATGCGCAGAGCAAAGCGGAGCGCATGAAAAATCGTCACGGTGCCCTTATTTCCGGCAGTCGTGCAGGCTGGCAGCGGGCAGGGCGCTGCTCAGCAGGCTCCATGCGGCATCCATGCTCTCGTTCAGCAGATAGGCCTGATTCTTCTGGACGTAGATGTACACAGCCTCTTTGGTGCGGTAGGCGCAGTACACGGTGTTCCAAGTGTAGCGGTTGGTGGGCTCGGTCTTGTTCTGCTCACCGGCCATCCAGACCGAAAGCCCGGCGGCGTCCAGTTCCAGCCGGTAGAAGGGACGGGGCAGACCCAGCTTTTTGATCTGCTTGGAGAGGTTGGCAAAGAAGGTACCGAAGTATACGGCGGGCAGACCGATGGCTACGATGGCCAGCACGGCGGTCAGCAGCCCGGCACCCTCCCGCTTGCCGATCTGGCTCAGGCAGATGCCGGCACACACCAGCAGAATGGCGGTGAACACCGCCGGACGCTGCCAGCCCTTGTTGTGGCGCAGCAGGTCAAAAGATGCAAAATCGTGAAAGCTTTTTTCATCCATCTGAACGGAAACGCAAACATTCTGGGTCATAAAGTTACCCTCCTTTTTGGGCATAGTACCACATTTACCGGCAAGAAGCAAGCAAAAGATGCATCGGCGGCGGTGCATCCGGCTTGCAAACCGCCCGCAAGGCGTGGTAAAATAAGATATTATCTGGGGTGTATCTGAAAAGTCGAAAATTTAGTCTATTTCTACAAGCACAGCTGGATTTTGCGTGAATCAGCCTTGAAATCCACAAAGGATTCCTGCGGCTATTTGCCTTAAATCCCGCTTGTGCTTGCGAAATATTCGTCATTTTCTTTGTTTTCAGATACACCCTAACAAATGGAAAAGGAGAAAATCGGATGAAACAGGTGATCGTTACCCCCAATGCTCCCGCTGCCATCGGCCCCTATTCGCAGGGCATCGCTGCGGGGCAGACCGTCTATGTATCCGGGCAGCTGCCCATCGATCCGGCCACCGGCCTGATCCCGGAAGGCATCGCCGCCCAGACTGCACAGTCCCTCAAGAACATTCAGGCCATTCTGGCACAGCAGGAGATGACGCTGGCCAATGTGGTCAAGACCACGGTGTTTCTGGCGGACATCAACGATTTTGCAGAGATGAACAAGGTGTACGGCGAGTATTTTGCGCAGCCCTACCCCGCGCGCAGCGCGGTGCAGGTGGGCAAGCTGCCCAAGGACGCTCCGCTGGAGATCGAGTGCATTGCTGTAAAGTAAGTTCCCCCGCACGGGAAGAAAAGAAACGGTGAACCAAATGGATAAACAGATGTTCGTTCGCATCCTGAACAGTGAGATGGAGCTGGCCACGGGCTGTACGGAGCCCGGCGCAGTCGCTCTCACCGCCGCAGAGGCGGGCGCAGCACTCCGCAAGGCGGGCGGCACACGGGTAGAGGCCGTGACCGTCCGCGCCAGCATCAACATTATCAAAAACACCATGTCGGCAGGCATTCCGGGCACCTCGTATCAGGGCATGGATTACGCCGCCGCCATTGGTGCCGTAGGCGGCGACCCCGTCCACCTGCTGGAGGTCATGAACTATGTGCCCCGGGAGCAGATGGAGGAAGCCGCAGCCCTTGTCAAGGCAGGCAAGGTCAAGGTAGAGGTGGCGCAGGTGCCGCAGAAGCTCTACGTTGAAGTGCTTGTAACTTCTGACGGCCACACCGGACGCGCGGTGGTGCGGGATTTGCACACCAACGTGGTGCTGGTGGAGCAGGACGGCGTAGCTACGCTGGACAAGCAGCACACCGACCCCGCCGCAGCAGGGGATAGCGATGTGGTGACCCCGGAGCAGATCGCAGAATTTCTGACCGTCCGCTCCATCTGGGATTACTGCACTGAGGAGCTGGACCCCCTGCACGACCCCATCGACATCATCCGCAGCGCCGTACAGGTGAACACGACTATCAGCAACGAGGGTCTTTCCAAGGAATACGGCCTTGCTATCGGTCGCAATCTGGAGCTGAACTGCCGCAAGGGTCTGATGACCCGCGACCTGACCACCAACGCCATGGTCATCGCTTCTGCCGGTGCGGACGCCCGCATGGCAGGCGCACCGGTTTCGGTGGTGGCAAACTCCGGCAGCGGCAATCAGGGCATCACGGCTACCATGCCTGTGGTGGCAACTGCCCGCTGGCTGGACATCGACGAGGAGAAGATGCTCCGCGCCGTGACCCTTTCCAACCTGATCGCGATCCGCATCAAGGCCAAGTTTGGCCGCCTGAGCAACCTTTGTGGTGCAACGGTTGCTGCCACCGGCGCAGCCTGCGGCATTGCCTATCTGCTGGGCGGCGGCTACCACGAGGTATGCTGCACCATCCAGAACATGGTGGGCAACGTCACCGGCATGGTATGCGACGGCGCAAAGGCCGACTGTGCGCTGAAGATCTCTACCTGCGTCAACGCTGCCTGTCAGGCAGCTGCCATGGGCGTGCGCGGCGTGCGGGTGCAGAGCACCGATGGCATCGTGGAGCACAATGTGGAATATACACTGGACAACTTTGCCACCCTGAGCACCCACGGCACCAGCGACAGCGTGATCCTTGATCTGATGCTGAACAAACACCTCCCGGAGACGGAATAAGTCTCCCCACCCGGCCCTTTCCGGGGAAAAAGAAAGAGGTACTAAAGTTATGAAAAAGCTATTCAATAGTCTGCCCTTCCGGCTTTTGCTGGGCATTCTTGTTGGTATCATCCTTGGCCAGCTGTTCAACGAGAGCACCATGGGCGTTGTGGTGACTCTGCAGTACATCATGGGTCAGCTCATTACCTTCTGTGTGCCGCTGATCATCATCGGCTTCATTGCCCCGTCCATTACAAAGCTTGGCAAAAACGCCTCCCGTCTGCTGGCAGTGGCCATCGTCATCGCCTATGTGTCCTCTGTCTGCGCAGCCTTCATGAGCATGGGCGCAGGCTACGGCCTGATCCCTCACCTGTCCATCGACAACAACGTTGCCGGTCTGCGCGAGCTGCCGGGCGTCGTCTTTGAGCTGAACATTCCCCAGATCATGAGCGTCATGAGCGCTCTGGTGCTGAGCGTTCTGGTGGGTCTGGCTGCTACCTGGACCAACAGCAAGCTGACCTGCGACTTTTTGGCCGAGTTCCAGAACATCGTGCTGGACATCGTGAGCAAGGTCATCATCCCCGTTCTGCCCTTCTACATTGCCGCCACCTTCTGCGGCCTGAGCTACGAGGGCACCATCACCCATCAGCTGCCCGCCTTCCTGCAGATCATCGTCATCGTTATGGCCGGTCACTACATCTGGCTGGCTGTGCTGTACCTGCTGGCAGGTGCTTACTCCGGCAAGAATCCCTGGGAAGTGCTGCGTCACTACGGCCCCGCTTACCTGACCGCTGTCGGTACCATGTCCAGTGCTGCTACGCTGGGTGTGGCGCTGGAGTGCGCCCGCAAGAGCAAGGTGCTGCGTAAGGACATGGTCAGCTTCGGCATCCCCCTGTTTGCAAACATCCACCTGTGCGGCTCTGTGCTGACCGAGGTGTTCTTCTGCATGACCGTTTCCAAGATCCTGTACGGCAAGCTGCCCAGCGTTGGCACCATGATCCTGTTCTGCCTGCTGCTCGGCATCTTCGCCATCGGCGCACCCGGCGTGCCCGGCGGCACTGTCATGGCTTCTCTGGGTCTGATCACCGGTGTTTTGATGTTCGACAACGCCGGTACGGCTCTGATGCTGGCCATCTTCGCCCTGCAGGACAGCTTCGGCACCGCCTGCAACGTGACCGGTGACGGCGCGCTGACCCTGATGCTAACCGGCTACGCCGAGAAGCACGGCATCGCTGATACCGGCGACCTTGAAAGCCCGATCCTGTGATAAAAACCTGCGCACTCCTCCTTAATTACAAGAGACTGTGAACAGACAGTCCCAAAATCTCCGAAAAGCCCCGGCGGCCGTTGCGCCCGCCGGGGCTTTTTGTGCTGCAACCCGGTTTGAGATCCGGCGTAATGGGATGAAATTTTTGAAACGCCTTTAAAACCATAAAGTAAAATGCTATACTAGAGGAACATTGGGTGCGCTGAAAATGCGCAGCCTGAAAGGAGCTTTTATGACGCAGCTTTTGATTCGTCTGTTTATACGCCGTCCCAATTCTCCGCAGGACCCCCGCGTCCGTGCCGCCTACGGCAATCTGGCCAGTGTGGTGGGCATGGTGTGCAATATCCTGCTCTGTCTGGGCAAGTTTGTGGTAGGTACCCTGTTCGGCTCTATCGCCATCACTGCCGATGCACTGAACAACCTTTCGGATGCTTCCTCCAATATCGTCAGTCTGGTGGGCTTCAAGCTGGCTGCCAAGGCACCGGATGCCGAGCATCCCTACGGTCATGCCCGCTTTGAGTATCTTGCCGGGCTGGTGGTCAGCGTGACCATTCTGGGCATCGGCTTCTCCCTGCTGAAGGAATCGGTCACCAAGGTGCTGCACCCCACCCCGGTGCAGTTCGGCTGGCTGACCGTGGCGGTGCTGGTGGTGTCCATTCTGGTCAAGCTGTGGATGAGCGGCTTCAACCGCGCCATTGGTCGTATCATTTCCTCCGAGACCCTCATCGCCACCGCCGCCGACAGCCGCAACGACGTGCTGAGCACCGCTGCCGTGCTGGTGGCTGCCATCCTCTGCCGGGTGACCGGCTGGGATGTGCTGGACGGCTTGATGGGCGTGGGCGTGGCGGTGTTCATCCTGATCTCCGGCTGGGGTCTGGTGATGGATACCCTGAGCCCACTGCTGGGCGAAAGCCCCAGCGAGGATCTGGTGGAGCATATCGAACAGACCGTGATGGGTTATCCCGGCGTGCTGGGCGTACATGACCTGATGGTGCACGACTACGGCCCCGGCCACCAGTTTGCGTCCATCCATGTGGAGCTGCCTGCCGAGCAGGACCCGCTGGAGGCGCACGACCTGATCGACAACATCGAGCGGGACTTTATGAAGCACGACCACCTGATGGTGACCATCCACTATGACCCCATCGTCACCTCGGACGCCGCTGTGGGAGTGCTGCGCAGCCGTCTGACCGAAAAGCTGCGCCAGCTGGACCCGGCGCTCTCACTGCACGATCTGCGCATCGTGCCGGGCAAGACCCACACCAATGTGCTTTTCGATCTGGTGCTCCCCGCGGGCTATGCCGGGGACAAGGTGGAACTGCTGACCCAGATGGAGCAGTTCATCAAAGAACAGGATCCCACCTATAACTGCATCATCAAGCTGGAACAAAGCTATACGGCTGCGGCTCATAAATGAGGGGGAGCCGCCCCGCACAGGCTTTGCGATATAAGGAAAGCAGAGGGAAAGTAGTATGCTGAACGAGACCTACCGCGCCATGCTGAACAACAAAAGCGTCATCCGCGAGACCTTCATGTATGGCAGACAGCGCGCTGCCCAGATCGGCAGCGAGAACGTGTTCGATTATTCACTGGGCAACCCCAGCGTGCCCTGCCCGCCGGAGTTCACCGAAGCCATGCAGACCCTGCTGGCACAGGAAGAGCCGGTAAGCCTGCACGGCTATTGCCCCAGTCAGGGCGACCCGGGCTTCCGCACCGCTGTGGCGGCGCATCTGACCGAGACTTTCGGTCTGCCCTACGCGCAAAAACACATCTTCCCCACCACCGGCGCGGCGGGTGCTATCGCCCACGCCATCCGGGCGGTGACCCAGCCCGGGGACGAGGTGCTGACCTTTGCACCCTACTTCCCGGAGTACGGCCCCTATGTGGCGGGCACCGGCGCGGTGCTGCGGGTGGTGCCGCCGCAGGCACCCACTTTCCAGCCCAATCTGGATGCCTTTGCGCAGATGCTGACCGAAAAGGTCACCTGCGTGCTCATCAACACCCCCAACAACCCCACCGGCGTGGTCTACTCTGCCGACACCCTGACCCGTATGGCGGCGATTCTGACCGAAAAGAGCGCCCAGTACGGACACAATATCTTCTTGGTCAGTGACGAACCTTACCGGGACATCGTGTTTGACGGCAAGAACGTGCCTTACCCGGCGGCGTTCTATCCCCACACCCTGACCTGCTTCTCCTACTCCAAGAGCCTGAGCCTGCCCGGCGAGCGTCTGGGCTATGTGGCGGTGCGCCCGGGGTGCGAGGGGGAGGACATCCTTGTGGACATGATGAGCCAGATTTCCCGCTTTACCGGCCACAACTGCCCGCCCAGCATCATCCAGCGGGCGGTCAGCCGCTGCCAGAAGGTGACCAGCGACCTTTCGGTCTACCAGACCAACATGGAACTGTTGTACGAAAAACTCACCGCGCTGGGCTTTGAAGTGGAGCGCCCGGGCGGCACCTTCTATATCTTCCCCAAGGCACTGGAAGAGGACGCCAACGCCTTCTGTCAAAAAGCCCGGGAGTTCGATCTGCTGCTGGTGCCCAGTGACAGCTTTGGGGTCAAGGGCTATGTGCGCCTTGCCTACTGCATCGACACCGAAAAGGTAAAGCGCAGCCTGCCCGCCTTTGAAAAGCTGGCAGACGCCTACCGCAAATAACCGGAACGCCCCTGCCCGGGGCATAAAATACACAACCAATAGAGGAAAGGGAAACCTGCTATGGAAAAGATCAAGATGACGACCCCGCTGGTGGAGATGGACGGCGACGAGATGACCCGCATCCTGTGGAAGATGATCAAGGACGAGCTGATCCTCCCCTTTGTGGATCTTAAGACCGAGTACTACGATCTGGGTCTGCCCAACCGCGATGCCACCGCAGATCAGGTGACCATGGATGCCGCCCTCGCCAACAAGAAGTACGGCGTGTCGGTCAAGTGCGCCACCATCACCCCCAACGCTCAGCGCGTGGAGGAGTACAAGCTGCACGAGATGTGGAAGAGCCCCAACGGCACCATCCGCGCCGTGCTGGACGGCACTGTGTTCCGCGCACCCATTATGATCGACAGCATCCAGCCGGTGGTCAAGAACTGGAAAAAGCCCATCACCATCGCCCGTCACGCCTACGGCGATGTGTATAAGTGCACTGAGTTCCGCATTCCCGGTGCAGGCAAGGCAGAGTTGGTGTTCACCGGCGCAGACGGCAGCCAGCAGCGCGCCACCGTCTTTGACTTTGAGGGTGCCGGTGTGCTGCAGGGTCAGTACAACAAGGATGATTCCATCCGCAGCTTTGCCCGCAGCTGCTTCAACTATGCACTGGACGTGAAGCAGGACCTGTGGTTCGGCGCAAAGGATACCATCTCCAAGAAGTACGACCACACCTTCAAGGATATCTTTCAGGAGACCTACGATGCCGAGTACAAGGAAAAGTTTGAAGCTGCCGGCATCACCTACTTCTACAGCCTGATTGACGATATCGTGGCGCGCGTCATCCGCAGCGAGGGCGGTTTTGTCTGGGCCTGCAAGAACTACGACGGCGATGTGATGAGCGATATGGTCTCCACCGCCTTTGGTTCGCTGGCCATGATGACCAGCGTGCTGGTCAGCCCGGACGGCAAGTACGAGTACGAAGCCGCCCACGGCACCGTCACCCGCCACTACTATAAGTATCTGAAGGGCGAAAAGACCTCCACCAACCCCATGGCCACCATCTTTGCATGGTCGGGCGCCTTCAAGAAGCGCGGCGAGCTGGACAACCTGCCGGAGCTGGTGCACTTTGGCGAAGCACTGGAAGCTGCAAGCCTGCAGACCCTGAACGAGGGCATCATGACCAAGGACCTGTGCGGTCTGGCAGAGGGCATCACCCCCACCGCCGTAGACAGCGAGGGCTTTATCAAGGCCATCCGTGAGCGCCTGGAAGCCAAGCTGGCATAAAACGATTTTCAATATAACATAAAAACCGGAACGATCCACCCGAAAAAGGGAAGATCGTTCCGGTTTATGTTTTAGGCAGGGTGTGCGACAAACTGGAAGTTATTTACTTCTCTTCATACTTTTTAACGATAACTAAACTATA
>OIKU01000292.1_pt1 | contig 9799 bp, 6 predicted proteins | sample 1584231 | NCBI WGS metagenome assembly OIKU01 (sample SAMN02674693, study PRJEB24791) | human gut metagenome, SKBSTL018 | isolation source: stool | host: Homo sapiens | place: USA
AGTTCCAAACAGCCTGATGGGTTCCGGACGTACCCTGGCACTTCACATGTATGTGCTTTCCAGTGAGGGACTTCATGTAAACCAGGCATCTGCAACAGCAGTAGTCATTCTGGCATTTGTACTTGTTATCAACGGACTGTCCGGTCTGGTAGCCAGAAAAATTGCGAAAGGATAATGATCGATCATGAGTGAAAATACAAAAATTTCAATTGACAATATGAATCTCCATTACGGAAACTTTCATGCCCTGAAGGGAATCAATATGGAGATCCCGGAAAAAGAGATCACAGCATTTATCGGACCATCCGGATGTGGTAAATCTACATTGTTAAAATCCATCAACCGGATGAATGATCTGGTAGAAGGCTGCAGGATCGACGGACAGATTCTTCTGGACGGTCAGGACATTTTCCATGATATTGATGTGAATCTGCTTAGAAAAAGAGTCGGAATGGTATTCCAGAAACCAAATCCGTTTCCAATGAGTATCTATGACAATATCGCATATGGACCAAGAACACACGGTATCCGCTCCAAGGCAAAGTTGGATGAGATCGTGGAGAAATCCCTGCGGGATGCAGCGATCTGGGATGAGGTAAAGGACCGTCTGAAAAAAAGTGCGCTCGGCATGTCCGGTGGACAGCAGCAGAGACTTTGTATCGCCAGGGCACTTGCTGTGAACCCGGAAGTCATCTTAATGGATGAGCCGACTTCAGCACTTGACCCGATCTCAACATCAAAGATCGAGGATCTTGTCATTGAACTGAAAAAACAGTACACGATCATTATGGTAACACATAATATGCAGCAGGCAGTCCGTGTCTCTGATAAGACCGTATTTTTCCTGTTAGGGGAAGTGATCGAGTCGGGTGAGACAGAGCGGTTATTCTCCGTGCCGCAGGATAAGCGGACAGAGGATTACATCACCGGACGTTTTGGATGATACTGCGGGCTGGGTCAGCCATGACATACAGAAAAAAGTGTAGAAATGTAGAGCAATCTATAACAGGAAAAGAAAGAGGGAAGTGGAAAATCATGAGAAACAGATTTGACAGACAGCTTCAGGTATTGAACGATGAATTGATTGAGATGGGAAGCCTGATCGAGCAGGCGATCGAGATGGCATGTTCGGCACTGGTCAGACAGGATGTGGAGAAAGCGCAGAAAGCGATCAGCTTTGATGAGGAGATCGACCATCAGGAGCGCGATATTGAAAGCCTCTGCATGAAATTATTATTGCAGCAGCAGCCGGTGGCAAAAGATCTCCGCCTGATCTCAGCAGCATTGAAAATGATCACGGATATGGAGCGTATCGGGGATCATGCATCCGATATTTCGGAAATGACGATACTGATGGCGGACGCTGCTTATGAAACCGGGGATCCGATCAATCTTGACCTGATCAAGGAAATGGCAAAAGAAACAACTGACATGGTCATCAAGAGTGTGGATGCATTCGTGCAGAAAGACATGGATATGGCACACTGGGTCATCAAAGAAGATGATGTGGTGGATGATCTGTTCAACCAGTTCAAACAGCAGCTCATTAAAAAGATCAATGAGAATGTAAAAAATGGGGAGCAGGCAACGGATATGCTGATGGTTGCAAAATATTTTGAGCGTATCGGAGACCATGCGACCAATATTGCGGAGTGGGTGATCTATTCCATTACCGGACAGCATGAAAATTAAAAATAGACAAAAATAAATGGTTTCTTTGAGATTTTACATAGATTTTACATAAAGTTGACGGCGAATTTACATACTCCTTTTTATGCTAATTGCAAAATGACGAAAAATGCTGTATAAATAAATTATATGTCAAAAAAACGTAAAGAATAAGAAAAGCGGCATACAAAAGGAGATTGAGATGGATATTTTTGGAGTACTGACCCTCATTGGCGGATTGGCACTGTTCCTGTACGGAATGAATGTAATGGGTGCCGGACTGGAGAAGATGTCAGGAGGTAAATTAGAGAAGATATTAGAGACTCTGACATCAAACCCGATCAAGGCAGTGTTGCTTGGTGCAGGGGTAACCGCAGTGATCAAGTCGTCATCGGCGACGACGGTTATGGTGGTTGGTTTTGTGAACTCCGGTATTATGAAGCTGTCACAGGCAGTCGGCATCATTATGGGTGCAAATATCGGAACAACGGTAACGTCATGGCTTTTGAGCTTAAGTGGACTGCAGGGGGATAACTTTTTTATCCAGATGTTAAAACCATCCTCCTTCTCACCGATCCTTGCAATGATCGGTATCATACTTTGTATGTCGAAAAAGAGCGACAAGAAAAAAGATATCGGTGAGATCTTACTTGGATTTGCAGTATTGATGTACGGTATGGAGAGCATGAGCGGGGCGGTAGAACCGCTTGCAGATGTGCCGGAATTTACGAATATCTTAACGATGTTCCACAATCCGTTCCTTGGTGTATTGGCAGGAGCTGTACTTACTGCGATCATACAGAGTTCCTCTGCATCGGTCGGAATTTTACAGGCACTGTCTGTAACAGGAGCATTTACCTATGGCTCTGTGATCCCAATCATCATGGGACAGAATATCGGTACCTGTGTGACGGCAATGATTTCAGCAATCGGTGCAAACAGAGGTGCAAAGAGAACGGCATTCGTGCATCTTTATTTTAACGTGATCGGCACAGTTCTGTTTCTGGTATTGTTTTATACAGGCAATGCGCTGATCGGATTTGAATTTACCAATGAAGTCGTTGGAGCAGCGGGAATCGCAATGATCCACACCATATTTAATGTGTTCGCAACCCTGGTTTTACTTCCATTTACAAAGGGATTGGAGAAACTGGCATACTTAACGATCCCGAAAACTGCAGAGGAACAGAATCAGAAAGAGGATGTATTTGTTATTTTAGACGACCGTTTCTTAAACAGCCCTGCATTTGCGATTGAGCAGTGCCATTCTCTTGCCAATCAGATGGCAAAGATTACACACGAAGGATTTTTAGAGGCAATGACCGTACTGGATGAGTACTCCGAAGAAAAGATCGAGGATGTCATTGCAAAAGAAAACATCGTGGATACCTATGATGATAAACTCAGTGCATACTTAACGAAGTTAAGCAGCCAGAATTTATCTTACAAAGACAGTCTGAAGGTAACATCACTGCTTCACTGCCTGACAGATTTTGAGCGAATTTCCGACCATTCCATCAACGTGGTGGAAAATGCACAGCAGATGTATAAAGAGGGCGCTGTATTTTCCAAGAAAGCAAAGGAAGAAATGAAGGTATACAGCACAGCACTCCGTGATATCTTAGAGCGTACCACAAACGCATTTGTGGATGGTGATGAGGCACTTGCGCGTACGGTAGAACCGTTAGAAGAAGTCATTGATGAGTTAAACAAGACAGTAAAGAAAAACCATATGAAGCGTCTTAGAAAAGGGAAATGTACCATTGAGCTTGGTCTTGTATTGTCAGATCTTGCAATGAACTATGAGCGTGTTGCAGACCATTGTTCGAATATCGCGGTATATATGATGCAGTTAGAGGATACCCAGTTAGAGGAACACAGTTTTACCGAGCAGCTGGATGCAGAGGAGAGCGCAGAGTTTACAAAACAGTTAAACGAGTTCGAGAAGATATATCAGATTTAAGGGCGCAAAAATGGGGATTGAGGAAAAATATGGCAACGATCTATATAGTGGAAGACGATATTAATATTCGTGAAATTGAACGTTATGCGCTCAAAAACAGCGGTTATGAAGTGGAAGAATTTGAGGGCAGCGCATCATTTTTTAAGCGTCTGGAAAAAAATATCCCATCCCTGATCCTTTTAGATATCATGCTTCCGGGGGAAGACGGACTGGATATTTTAACAAGGATCCGGGCAGACAAGGCGACCGCGGATGTCCCGGTCATTATGGTAACGGCAAAGACAAGTGAGCTTGATAAGGTAAAGGGACTTGATCTTGGAGCAGATGATTATATCACAAAGCCGTTTGGAGTCATGGAGCTGATCTCCCGTGTGAAAGCACTGCTTCGAAGAACAAGCCGCATGAATGAAGATTCACAGCTGATACATGAAGATATCCTTATGGATATGGACAAACATGCCGTTACGGTTGCAGGGCAGCTGTGTGAGCTGACATTTAAAGAATTTGAATTGTTAAAGTACCTGATGCTCAATCAGGGAATCGTTTTATCAAGAGACAAGATTATGGATCAGGTATGGGGATTTGAGTACGAAGGAGAGAGCCGTACCGTTGATATGCATATCAAAACACTGCGACAGAAACTTGGGGCAGCAGGAAGCTGTATCAAGACCGTGCGGAATGTGGGGTACATGATCGAATGAAAAAAAGAATTAATACCGGTTTTATGTTGATTGCGGCAATCGCCATTGTGGTGACTGCCGTTTGTTCTATGTTTCTTTTTTATCAGATTCTGGAGGAACAGATATTTGATGATTTAAAGGCAAGTGCACATGTTGTCTCGGTGATCAGTCCGAATGAACTTTCGAAGGATATCACATATTCACTGGAAAATGACGGACTGCGTATTACCTGTGTGGATGTGGATGGTACTGTCCTGTACGACAGTATGGAAGATGCTTCTTCCATGGAGAACCATAAGGAACGCCCGGAAATTGCGGAGGCCATAAAAAATGGCGAGGGAAAATCAATCCGTGTCTCAGCTACGTCGTCAAAGCATACCTTTTATTATGCACTTAGAAAAGAAGATGGGAGCGTTGTGCGTGTTGCGAAAGAGAGTGGAAGTATTTATCATCTGGTGTCTACGATGTCAGGTCTGATCTTAGCGGTCGGCCTGATGGTATTTCTGATGTGTGTATTTTACTCTTACCGTCTGACGCGAAGACTCATGGCGCCGATCGAAAAAATGGCGGACAATATTATCCTGGTGGATGAAACGGAAGTTTACGAGGAAATGCGCCCGTTTATTTCCATGATCAAAAAGCAGCATATGGATATTTTAAATCATGCGCAGATGCGTCAGGAGTTTACGGCCAACGTTTCCCATGAATTAAAGACGCCGTTGACTGCGATCTCCGGATATGCGGAACTGATCGCAAGCGGAATGACGGGCGGGGAGGATACCGCGCATTTTGCAAATGAGATCCATAAGAGTGCGGAGCGTCTGCAGTCACTGATTAACGATATTATAAAGCTTTCAGAATTAGATGACAGTGATTTAAAACTTGAATTTGAGACGGTTGATCTGCATGATCTTGGGGAGCAGTGCATTCATTCCATGCAGATGCAGGCAGATAAAAATGAGGTGACGCTGCACTTAGAGGGGGCGTCTGTTCCAATGAACGGAAACAAGACGCTGCTTGAGGAACTGCTTTTTAACCTTTGCAGTAATGCGGTCCGTTATAATAAAAAAGGCGGCAGTGTCACGATCGTGACTACGATCGAAAATACCAGACCGGTCCTGATCGTAAAAGATACCGGTATCGGAATCCCGAAAGAACAGCAGGAACGCGTCTTTGAGCGTTTCTACCGTGTCGATAAGAGCCGGTCAAAATCCACTGGCGGCACAGGTCTGGGACTTGCCATTGTAAAGCATATTGTCGCGCAGCATGATGCGCAGATGACGCTGACAAGTGAGGTTGGTGTGGGTACGGAGATCAAGATTGTATTTTAGTGAAAAAAGTCTAACCGAATCCTCAAATTTATGTTACAATAGAAAGATGCAAAAAATATACTATTGAGGAGCACAGCAATCATGTTTTCCATATCAGACATTAAGCAGGAAGCATATCCGGCAGCATACCGCCGGGGAAAGGAATTGTATGAGCGTGGACTCGTGCAGGAATTTTCCTATGACGTATACACGGAAGATGGCGTTCCAAAGGCAGAATTAATTGGAAGAGTAAAAGGAACAGTCGAGGATCACTACGATGTCCGGCTTGTGATAGATGAAGAATATGCGGAAGTTTCAGAGAGCCGCTGCAACTGTGAGGCGTTTTGTAACTATGAGGGCATCTGCAAACATTGTGTAGCCGTTGCGCTTGCCTATGTGAACCGCAGACAGGCGAAAGATATCTTAAATGCAAAACTTGGAGTAAGCGAGAAGACAGAGCAGAAGAACATCCGCACGGAAAAAGAGTTAAAAACGGATACTTCATTAAAAAATCTGTTAAACCGTTATTCCGTGCGTGCAGGTTCCACCTATCTTTTACCGGAAAATATTTACGGCAAGGTGGAGTTAGAGCCTTATTTCAAGATGGAATACAGTTATGCCACGGTGGAATTTAAGATTGGAATGGAGCAGAAATATGTACTCAAAAATATTTCTGCATTTTTACACTCGATTAAAATCAATGAAAAAGTCCGTTACGGTAAAAAACTGGAGTTTTATCATCATCTGGATGCATTTACGGAATCTGCAAAACGTATGATTGCATTTATGGAACAGCAGGAGATGGATAAAAGACGTCAGAGCCAGTTCCATGCATATTATGCGTATACGGGCAGTTATGAACGCACGATGGAGTTAGACAGTGTGGGGATCGACCGTTTTTTTGAGGCAGTCGGGGATATGCCGTTTGAGGCAGAGGTAGGATTTTTACCGGAGGATACCTATACATTTTCACCGGAAGAAAAGCGTCCGAAGCTGGTTATCCGTCAGGGCGGTTCCGGTATCTTTCTGATGCTGGAAGATGATTCTGTGATCATCGGTGAAAAATATTTTTATTTCTATGACGCGGATATGATCTACCGCAGTCCGGCAGGAATGAAAGAAACGGTCGGAGAATTTTTTGAATTTCTGCACCGCCAGACCGGAGGACAGACTTATATCGCTGCAGATGAGCTTGCCATGTTCTGCCGCGACCTGCTTCCATTACTGAAAAAATATTTTAAAGTGGAAAAAGAGGCAGGATTTGATGAGAGCCTTTATGTGCCGCCGAAACCTGAGTTTGAACTTTATTTAGACAGACAGGATATGAATACGGTAGGTGCAAAACTGATGGCAGCTTACGGGGATGATAAATATAATGTCCTCGAGAAGATCGCACCGGGTGAAGTGCGCGATCTCGCAGAGGAACTCCGCATCAAAAATCTTGTGGAACCGTATTTCAATGAATATGCGCTGTCCCAGACAGTCTTTGTGCTGAAGAACAATGAGGAGATGTTGTATCAGTTAGTTTCAGGTGGATTGAGAAGACTGGGTGAATTTATGACCATTTATACAACGGAAAATTTCCGCAATTTAAAGGTGGTATCTTCCCCGGCCGTTTCCGTGGGTATCTCGTTAAAAAGTGATCTTCTGGAATTAAAAATTCATTCCGATGAGATGTCACGGGAGGAACTTGCCTACCTGCTCTCAAAATATGACAGGAAAAAGAAGTATATCCGTTTGAAAAACGGCGACTTTTTAAATATTGAAGAGGACGGTTTAAGTACGTTGGCGGAAGTCAGCGAGGATCTGCGCCTGACGGAGACAAATCTCAAAAAAGGCACTTTAATTGTACCAAAATACCGCGCAATGTATCTGGACGCGGCATTAAAGAACAATCAGCTTCTCTCGATCGAGAAAAATAAAGAGTTCAAGGGCATGGTCCGCAACATGAAGACGATCGAGGACAGTGACTATGAAGTGCCGGAAGCGCTGAATTCTATTATGAGAAGTTACCAGAAGAATGGATTCCTGTGGTTAAAGACGCTGCGTGAGAATGGATTCGGCGGTATTTTAGCCGATGATATGGGACTTGGAAAGACGCTTCAGGTCATCAGCCTTTTAACGGCAGAACAGCAAGAAATGCAGGCTGGGGAAAAGGAACTGCGCCGTTCCCTGATCGTGTGTCCGGCATCTCTGGTCTACAACTGGCAGAAAGAGATCACACGCTTTGCACCACAGTTAAAAACAGTCATTGTTGCCGGAAGTGTACCGGATCGTGCGTCGATCATCCGTCACAGCAAAGAGGGAGAAATCCTTATTACTTCGTATGATCTGTTAAAACGTGATGCCGAAGTGTACCAGAAGTTTGTATTTGCGATTCAGGTCATCGATGAGGCACAGTATATCAAGAACCCGTCCACACAGGCGGCAAAAGGTGTCAAAAAGATCACTGCGGCATTCAAGCTGGCATTGACCGGAACACCGATCGAAAACAGACTCAGTGAGCTCTGGAGTATTTTTGATTATCTGATGCCGGGATTTTTGTATACCTATCAGAAGTTCCGGGAGGAGATCGAGCTTCCGATCGCTGTGAATCAGGATGCAAACAAGATGGAGCGTTTACAGCGCATGATCCGTCCGTTTATTTTAAGACGTCTGAAAGGGGATGTGTTAAAAGACCTTCCGGAGAAGATCGAAGAAAATGTATTCGCAAGACTCGATGGCGAACAGATGCAGTTATATGATGCTTATGCGACCAGGATGAAGGAAATGCTTAGCCAGCAGAATGAGAAAGAGTTCCATAAAGGCAGGATGCAGATCCTTTCCGAACTTACCAAACTGCGTCAGCTCTGCTGTGATCCTGCGCTTGTTTACGAAAATTACGAAGGCGGTTCGGCAAAACTCGATCTCTGCATCGAGCTGATTCAGAGTGCCGTGGAATCCGGCCACAAAATCCTGCTGTTCTCCCAGTTCACTTCGATGATCGAGATCCTGACCGCGCGTCTGCAGGAAGAAAGCATCAGCTGCTTTGTCCTGCAGGGAAGCACGAAAAAAGAGCAGCGTGCACAAATGGTGGAACAGTTCAACCGGGATGACACGTCTGTATTCTGTATTTCCCTGAAAGCAGGTGGAACCGGCCTGAACCTGACCGGCGCGGATATCGTCATCCATTACGATCCATGGTGGAATGTTGCTGTTGAAAATCAGGCGACAGACCGTGCACATCGTATTGGGCAGAAAAATGTTGTGACGGTATACAAATTGATTGCAAAAGGAACCATCGAGGAAAAAATCATCAAGCTTCAGCAGATGAAAAAAGAGCTGGCGGAAGAGATCCTCTCCGGTGATGAAATTAAGACAGCATCCTTTCAGAGAGAGGAACTGCTTGAGCTTTTGGAAGAACGGTTCTGAAACCGCGAAAAGCAGAAAAAGATTTGATGTAAGGACGAAATGCAGCAGCAATGCAGGAAAATATAAAAGGGATACGTTTCTGTCATACCCTGAAAACGGGCGGACAGGAAACGTATCCCTTTTACAGTAATAGTCTATTCGAAACCAATCTTACAGAAGCTGAATATTCATCACATCCATCACCTCTCGTGTCTCCATCGGCCATACCGAGCACTGTACCTCTCCGATGTGCGCTTTGCGCAGGAAAAACATACAGATACGGGACTGTCCGATACCGCCGCCGATGGTATATGGAGACAGAATCCACTCGTGACATTATGCTATTCAGGATTTTTTCTTAATTTCAATAACAAACTTGAGACAGATTTTGCTTTTAAATATAACCTAAGGAAACTGTTAAAAGGATTAAGTATAGACGGAAAATTCTCTTACGATGCAGGCTGGAGCAATAACCGAATCATACAGCAGCGTCCCAATATCTATCAATATAATCCTGTAAACGGGACTTATAAACAAGGACTTGAAATGGTGTTGCCAACAAAAGCCACCAATAAAACGGCAGCTACACATCGGAAGTATGCTGAAGCGGCAGTTCGTTATAAGCAATCCTTCTCCGGACATAATATATCTGGATTGGTACTTTATAATATGAGTTACACTTCCACTCCCGGTGGACGCTATTCTTATGTACCTCATATCTATCAGGCTTTAGTAGGACGTGTTAACTATGATTATGAGAATCGCTATCTATTCGAAGTTAACGCAGA
>OIKU01000318.1_pt1 | contig 9325 bp, 10 predicted proteins | sample 1584231 | NCBI WGS metagenome assembly OIKU01 (sample SAMN02674693, study PRJEB24791) | human gut metagenome, SKBSTL018 | isolation source: stool | host: Homo sapiens | place: USA
CGATTACGATGCAAAGGTTATCACCATTAACGGCCACACCTTCCATGAGGGTGACTGGATGAGCATTGATGGCTCTACCGGCAACATCTACGAAGGCCAGATCGCTACCGTCGCTTCCACCGAGAACGCTAACTTCAAGCGCTTTATGAGCTGGGCTGACGAAGCACGCCAGATGAAGGTTATGACCAACGCCGATAACCCGCGCGATGCACAGAACGCTGTCGATATGGGCGCTGAAGGCATTGGCCTGTGCCGTACCGAGCATATGTTCTTCGCTGAGGATCGTATTGCTGCTGTGCGTGAGATGATCTGCGCACGTACCGTTGAAGAGCGCAAGGTTGCCTTGGCTAAGGTTGAGCCGTTCCAGGAAGCTGACTTTACCGCTATGTACCGCATCATGGGCGATCGTCCGATGACCATCCGTTATCTGGACCCGCCTCTGCATGAGTTCCTGCCCACCAAGGCTGAGGATATCGAAGCCCTGGCAAAGGATATGGGCATGACCACCGAAGAGCTGAACAACGTTGTTGTCAGCCTGCATGAGTTCAACCCCATGATGGGCCATCGTGGCTGCCGTCTGGCCGTTACCTATCCGGAAATTGCCGAGATGCAGACCAATGCTGTGATCAAGGCTGCCATCAAGGTTTCTGCTGAGACCGGCAAGATGATCACCCCGCACATCATGGTGCCCCTGGTTGGCGAAGTGAAGGAGCTGAAGTACGTCAAGGACGTCATCGTCAAGACTGCTGACAAGCTGATCGCTGACGCTGGCGTTGACATGAAGTACCAAGTTGGCACCATGATCGAGATCCCGCGTGCCGCCCTGACCGCAGGTGAGATCGCTAAGGAAGCTGACTTCTTCAGCTTCGGTACCAACGACCTGACCCAGATGACCTTCGGCTTCAGCCGTGACGATGCTGCTAAGTTCCTGACCGCTTACTATGATACCAAGATCTACGAGAGCGATCCGTTCCAGCATCTGGACCAGATCGGCGTTGGCAAGCTGGTTAAGATGGCTGCCCATGACGGCCGCGCAACCAACCCCAACTTGGGTCTGGGCATCTGCGGCGAGCACGGCGGCGACCCCTCCAGCGTTGAGTTCTGCCACAACGTTGGCCTGGATTACGTTTCCTGCTCTCCGTACCGCGTTCCCATCGCACGTCTGGCCGCTGCTCAGGCTGCTATTAAAAATCCCAGAGCATAAGGCTTTTATAACGAGCTATCGTTAAAAAGCGAGCATAAAATAAGGCTCACCGTCAATTTTGGCGGTGGGCCTTATTTGTTTGCTCATGTATGAGATGAATTGCGTTTAACACGGAGCTGCTTTCCAGAACCATCACAGATACACCTCCACGGTCAGGTCGGTTCACGCTGCACGGCGGAACTGGTGGGGCAGCTTGTTGGCTTCACGGTAACGCTTGGCGGTTTCAAAGTCGATTGCCTTAAATTTTTCTTAAAAGCAAAGATTATATCTTACGCTCAGCGTGTCGAAAAAATCTCCCTCTGCGAGACAGACTCCCCCGATACGGGAGAGGTGGCGCTTGCGCCAGAGGGGGAGCGGTGTCTCGAAGGGGCGGAGGGAGAGAACCTTGTCATAGCCCGAAATATTTCGGGCAGCCGCACAGTTCTCTCCCCCACCGCCTGCGGGCGGAGCCCCCTCGCAGAGGGGGCCAAGGGGTGAGCACACCTTTTTCGACAGTTTACATCTTACGCTATTTCTTTTTCCATTGCCTTGTAGCCGATTAATACGGTCCACACGTATGCACAGGTTTTTGGAATCATCAGCATGCCGATCATCGGAATTACATCAGCCCACAGTACAACTGGAATATAGAATGCAAAGCTCAGGACGATTGTCAGCCACATCCAACGGAAAGCGCTATCATTATTTTCTTTTGCGCTTTTATAGAACAAAGCGATGATAATCAATCCCATCAGTGCAAACGGAATATTCCGATAGATTCCCCAGGAAAGCGGGGCGGCTGCACTGAGCCAGGCATTCTGGGGCATCATACACAGAACAATCCTTAACCCTGCAAGACCATAAATGGCTGCTGTAGTTGCTTTACAGCCTTTGATCTGATAACGCTCACGCCATATATGATAGAGTACGACATAAAAAATAGTCATAGTGATAGAGGTAATCCACTTGCCTAACCCCAGCTGTACGGTAAAGTTCTCAAGACCGGTTGTACAAAGCGCTACTGCACGAGGAACCAGATGGAATGCATCTCCGCTTCCTAAAAGAACTGCCATGATTCCAAACATGGTAAACTGACGGTTTCCTTTGCTTTTACGGATCATTAAAATCCCGATCGTGATTACCGAAAACAAATATACGGTATCAAATAAAGTTTCTACAATTGCCTGCATAATAAAAATCCTTTCTACTTAGATATATCTTTAAACGTATAATTGAACATCGTTCATTTTGTTTCAAAAATTTTCCCACACTCTAATGTGGGAGAATTTTAATATAATGTTTTGTTAATCAACATCAAAATCGAAGACGGATTATAATCCTGACGAATCATTGATACCAATATTAAAGAAAATAATATATCTGCAAACTGTTTTTCCGTGAATTGTTCATCAAATACATCTGGACGAATCTTAGGATCATTCTTTAATATATCACACAATCCATTAAGAATATGCCCCCATGTCTGCAGCATTTTCTTCTTTCCATCCGTTTTTTCATCCTTCATAAATCCAAACGAATGCAGAGAAAAGAAGCCGGGGAATTGCTCATTTCCATATTCCAGTCTTTTATAAATCCATGAGATACAGGCAGCAACATCTTTAAAGACCTGCTCATCTTCAGAGCGGAAAAAGATTTCACGCCAAATACTCTCAATTGTATCCCCAAGCAAATCGGCCTTGGATTCATAGTAATTGTAGATTGTCCCAGCCGAAACAGAACATCGGGATGCAACAGCACGTATGCTTACAGCGGTCCATCCGCTTTCTTTGATTAGCTCTCTGCTTGCAGCTAATATGTCTTCTTTTGAGGTTGCAAGATGATTCACGAATTCACGCCTTTCCAATGTGCTGGCAGGTAGTTGCTTTGATAAATGAATGCTGTTCATGTTTAAAATATACATCGTTCATTTTGATGTGTCAATACCCTTTTTTCTATTTTTTACTGTGAAACATTTTGCATAAAGCGATAGCTATGTTAAATTATCAAGGCGTCAGTGGTTTGTATTTTCACTGTAGCTCTTTCGATTTCAACATAAGATTGTATAATATCACGCTATGTGTTAAAAGTACAAATTATGGGACAGGCCATGATTTATAATAGAAGTATCGAAGGGAACGGTTCCCTTCCCAAGTAGAAAAGAGGTAACTACTATGCTGAAGGATATGGATTTCGGGGTCTACGGTAAGGGCGTTGACGGATATGTTCACTATTCTCTGGCAATGGATCGTATCCGGGAAGAAGAGGAAAACCGTAAGGCGCTCATGGATGAGTTCGATAACGATGAGGACAACTTCGATTCGGACGACCTTGATTCTGATGATTTTAGTTCAGACGACTTTGGTTCGGATGATTTTGGCAGTGACGACTTCTGACAGTAAGTGCCACAGATAAAATGCAACACACGACAGAAAGGACTTTACCATGAAAAAGACTATTTGGAAAAGCATTCTTTGCGCAGTGCTCGTTACGCTGACTGCCTGCATCCTGTGCACCGGCGCATTCGCTGCCAAGTATACCTGTATCAAGAGTGGCTGCACCAGAGAGGCGGCTAAGGGCTCTGCCTATTGCTGGGTACATAAACCTACTAAGAGCAATTCCAGCGTCTTTGGCAGCGGCTCCAGACCGTCCGGCAGCTCCAGCACAAAGCATAAATACACCTGCATCAAGGACGGCTGCACAAGAGAAGCGGATAAGGACTCAGCTTACTGCTGGGTACATCGCCCTTCCAAATCTTCCACCAAGAGCAGCACTTCTTACAGCTCCAAATCTTCGTACAGCAGCTCTTACTCAAGCAGTAAAAAATCCTACAAGACGTATGATTCCTATGACGATGGCTACGATGCCATCTATGATGATGACGACTACGATGAGGATCGCTACGACAGCGACCAGGACTACGCAGCAGGCGTAGATGACGCTATGGACGAGTTGGATTGGTAACACAACAGTTTATGCAAATGGCAGGAGGTTCCCTATGAAAGCATTTATCACGATCACCGGATTGAAGTTCCATTTTGACAGCAAGCCTTTTGCGGTTGGGCAAAAGGTAAAGCTGGTCAAAGAGCCTGACAATGAATATGACAGCGAAGCAATCAAGGCAGAGTTGCCGGGGCTTGGTTGCGCGGGTTATGTGGCAAACAGCCCGCACACGGTTTTGGGCGACTGCATCAGTGCCGGGCGGTTGTATGACAAAATCGGAGACAGCGCCACGGCCAAAGTTGTCTATGTACTGGACAATGCGGTGGTCTGCAAGGTGAAGATTGCAGAGAAAGAAAAGATGTGCGGTCAATGCAGCGAATAACAGCTTTATACGAGTTTGTTGCCCGATTTCGGCGTTGGGTATCAAATGACCCATATAAGTGTTGCAGAGGTTGCTGCGTGACATGTCCATATTATAAAGATTGTGAGGCTGATGCACAAAAAAGATAAAACTTCAAGATTACGATCCCAGAACAGAAAACAGGGCAAGCTAAAACGAAAAGAGTTTTATTATGGCTTATTCGCGTAAAGACGTTGATAAAACAAAGCAGAACGCCAAGAAATTCGTTCGCTACCAAGAGGGTGCTGAAAAGTACAGCATGGTTTTGACAAAATTCACAGCGCTCGCTAAAGAAGCTAAGGCGGTTTACAAAATTGACAAGGTAACCTTGGTCAACTGTGAGATTTTTGAACGGTATTTGGAATCGTTCCGTATTCCGTAAAATTCTCACTTCACAGCCTCTCTGATATTAACAAACAAAACTCCCCCAAGTGTGCATACGCTGTGCGTAGAGGCTTGGGGGAGATGTTGTTGTTATAGTAGCAAATTTATAGGTTTCTTGTCAAGAACTGAACGTTATACTCCAACGCAAGAGTAAAAACAACAGACTCATTGAAAAGTTTGCAGATAAATCTAGCAACATTTCAATGAAACGGGCGAGAAGGGACACCACCATATCGGAAGAGGAAACGATGCGTGGACTGGTTATGAAGCTGTTGTCCTCTCCAACGTAATCATTGCAGATTGCTTTTACGCTGCGCGTAGAGGCCTTAGGGGAAATGTTGTTCCCGGATACAGAATTTTTGCACACGCGTGTGCAAAATCTTAGTTGGCTATACTTGCATTCTTCGCTGCGGGTTGCAGATGAAAACGCTCTCATTTGGTATACAGTGGGAAAATGCTATTACCCAAAAACCGAACTTTTTTATTTTTGGGTAATAGAGTATCTGTGATACAAATGAAAGGGTCAGCCACGGGGCTTCAGGGAAAGTCCTGTGGCTGGTTTCTTAATTTTCAGTTATTCTCAAACAGGCTGCTATCTGCAATTCGCTTCAATGCGGCTATCACTGTATCATATGGTACGTTTTCTTCCAATAGCTGCGTTGTCAGGCTATCATAGTCCTGCTTATATGCTTTTTCCTTTATGATTTTTTCAAGTAATTCTGGAACATTGGCTTCCGGCAATGCAGAGGGGCAAACGACCGATTGTGCGCGAACTGCTCGTACCTCTTTTACCAATTCTCTAAAATTCTCATCCTGCGGCACAAGCGGCAGCAGCTTATAAATATCATAGAGGTGGCGAGAATGTTTTGCAACTTTTCCTTGCAAGTAATAATCGCAAACTGCAAAAACCTTGTCCGCCAGTGTTCGGTCAATTCCCTGCACTTTCATTTCAAACGGATTTAGATTATATTCTTCAACCGCATCTGGGGCTTCCTGCTCCATCATGTCGCCAATGTAGCTATGAACAGGCAATAAAACAGTTGGAAAGGATACTGCCGTATAAGACGTTTCCAATAAAACCGCCGCTTTCAGCGCATCGCTTGCCATCGGAATGACTGAATCGTATGCAATCACATAGCGGTTATAGTCACGGCGGCTTCTAGTTTCATCCAGATTTTCAATCGTCATTCCAAGTTCTTCTGCCGAATCCACGATTGCCTGCTTTATCTTCTTCTTTTGCCCTTGTGACAGCAGCGTATCAATCATAATATCAATATCTTCGGAGAAGCGGCGAATCACTTTATGGCATTTGCTCAGTGATGTACCGCCCTTAAAAACGATATACGGCATCTTCTGAGCCAAAAGCCGCAGCAACATAGTAACATAATAATCTTTTTCGATTGCTTGTACCATAACACCCGTCTGCTCATAGGCCAAGTCAATCGCATCCCGGAATTGTTCTCTATCACTGTGCAAGTATGCCATTATAAATCACCCTCGTTTCTACCAGATTTTTGTACAGCTTATCCGGGTAATAAGAAAAATACGGTTCCATTTCTGAAAGGCTCAACCTTGCATCGCTCATATATTGGTACAACCGTTCCTGCAAAGGCTTTCCCGTAATTTCGGAATACACATCTACATCTTTCAGCAAATCAAGGAATTGCAGCACCTTATAATTGGATTCCGTCACTGGCACTTTCGGCTTACGAACAATCACCCGCGACTTTGCCAGAGATGTTTCCCTATATTCATTCGTTGCCTTATTCGATACGACTTCATACAGCATCGGAACCTGCGTTGTCAGCCCCATCTGGTTAAAGAACATCAAACCACTCACATAGCCGCATCGCTTATCCTTATCTCTCAGATATTTACATTCTAACACTTTTTCTGGGGGAAGCTGCGACCCTGATTTGAAAATCGTTTTTTTCGGCAAGAAATAAACTCCATTATCAAACCGCTTTACCTTTCCGACATCGGTGAGTTTCTTTATCTGCTGTCGAAGATTTGCACGGCTCATGCCCTCGATTTGAAGATCAGCAAGGAAAATTGGCTCATTCAGTTTGTAGTTTTTTAGAAGATACTCATATAATGTTTCCATACTGCCCTCCGTTCACACATTCGTAATTCTATATTTCTGTTCTGTTATTATTATACTCGTGATTTTCAAAAATATCAAGACATCTTTCAATCACAAAGAGGCGCAGCTTCGAATACTTTTAACTTTTTTAGAAGAAATTTGAAAAAATCTGCGAAAATTTCCGGGAACGTGTTCTCTTATACTATAGGAGGGTTAAAAGCCTCCGAAAAAGAGAATAGCGTCCTCTGTTTGTACCGCATTGGGGAAGCAGCGCCACGACCGGAAATCCGCGAGCGTGCCAAGGTGCGAGAAAACATACTGCACTGGCCGTAAGGCCATTGTAGGGCACAGCGCCGGGAAAGGTTGCCTGTCTGGAATTGCAGAGGGAGAAAAACGCACAGCTATAACGACAGATCGTGCCGTGGAAAGATTGCTTTTCTTTCCACGGTATTTTTGTATCGTTATAGATACAAGTTTTTCATATTTTTCCCTACACAAAATGAACGGAGGTACTAAGAAATGGCTTACTCGCGTAAGGATGTTGAGAAAACAAAAATGAACGCCAAGAAATTTGTCCGCTACCAAGAAGGTGCCGAAAAGTACAGCATGGGTCTGACAAAATTCACAGAACTCGCTAAAGAGGCTAAGGCTGTATACAAAATCGACAAGGTGACTTTAGTAAACTGTGAGATTTTTGAAAGGTATCTGGAGACATTCCACATCCTTTAACGTTGGCACAAAAATAGAATTATGCAGATGCTTACATTCAGCAGAAAATAATCGAATGAATTGGGCTTGACTTTCTGTTACACAAATTGTGTACTAGTATTGTGGAGGATTGAGAACCATTATGGCAAAGATGGGACGACCAAAATCCGAAAATGCAAAGAAGAATTATGTGAATATTCGGGTGGAGTATGACCTATACGCTCGTATCCGTTCTTATGCTGCACAACACCAAATGACTATCACAGAAGTTGTCTTACTGGGTTTAAGCAAGATTTTGTCTGACCCGGAATAAGTATCAGGCCCTTCTTCTTTCGGGAAGGAGAATTGATATGGCAACTGCACGAAAAGATTTTCTACGCAAAGGAGAGGTGCAACGCGCTTCCGATAAGCGGTATATGTATTGTTATACTGACCCTTTCGGACGGCGCAAATACATCTACGCAAATGACCTTGTAACGCTTCGAGAAAAGGAGATGCGCTTCACAAAGAACCAGTTGGATGGCTTAGACACTTATGTCGCCGGGTATGCAACCGTAAACTTTGTGTTTGACCGCTATATAAGCCTAAAGACAAACCTTCGGGAAACAACACGAAGCAATTATCTTTATATGTATGACCGCCATGTTCGTGAAACTTTTGGAGAACGAAAGATTGCGGATATTAAGTATTCCGATGTGCTTCAGTTTTATAATTATCTGGTTGTCATGAAGGGCTTGCAGACGAACACATTAGAAAGCATCCATTGCTTGTTGCATCCAACATTTCAGCTGGCATTTCGTGATGACATCATCCGCAAAAATCCAACTGATGGCGTACTGGCAGAGGTAAAGAAAACCTTTGGGCAAACTACTGGAACTCGCCACGCATTGACAATTCCCCAGCAGCGGGTGTTTATGGAGCACATTGCTAACCATCCAATTTGCTATCACTGGTGGCCGATGTTCACGATACTGCTGGGTACAGGTTGCCGTATTGGTGAAGCGCTTGGACTACGCTGGGATGACTTGGACTATGACAAACGCACAATCAGCATCAATCATAGTCTGGTCTATTACCCTGTTGGAGAAGATCGCACTTCTATTCTGCATATTTCAAAGCCTAAGACTAATGCAGGTATTCGGACGATTCCAATGCTTGATACGGTGAAAGATGCTTTCGAGATGCTGAAAGAAGAACAGGAAGAATCCGGTCAGTGTGATGTTGAAATCGACGGTATGACAGGCTTCATCTTCTGCAACCGCTTTGGTAATGTTCCGAATCCGCAATCTGTCAATCGCGCCATCAAAAGGATCATTGCAGATTATAATGCAACTGAGGAAGTCGCTGCAAAGAAGCAACACCGTGAAGCTGTTTTGCTACCTGATTTCTCGGCGCATCACTTGCGGCACACTTTTTGCACAAGGCTTTGCGAAAACGAAACAAACCTGAAAGTCATCCAATCGGTCATGGGGCACAAGGACATCCAAACGACTATGGATGTCTACGCTGAAGCGACTGAGCAGAAAAAGCAGGAATCTTTTGAAAGACTGGCTGCAAAACTGGACATTTTTTAATCGTTGAAGAAACGCTCTGATGGGGCGCTCAAAATGACAGCAAAATCATTGAA
>OIKU01000351.1_pt1 | contig 8918 bp, 7 predicted proteins | sample 1584231 | NCBI WGS metagenome assembly OIKU01 (sample SAMN02674693, study PRJEB24791) | human gut metagenome, SKBSTL018 | isolation source: stool | host: Homo sapiens | place: USA
TCAGTTTTCTGTGCTGCGGCCAGCTCGTCCAGTGCGGACTGCATGGTGCCGCACAAATCGTTCTCCACGCAGATCTTTGCCTGCCGGATGGCGTTTTTGATGCCCTTTGCCTTGGAGGAGCCGTGTGCCTTGATGACCGGCTGCTTTGCGCCAAGGAAGGGTGCACCGCCGTACTCCTCACTGTCCATCTGGTGCTTCAGGTCGGTAACGCCGCCCTTGAGCAGCAGGTAAGCCAGCTTGCCGCCAAGGTTTGCAAGGAACATCTGCTTGAGCATTCCCAGCAGCATCTTTGCCACGCCCTCGGTCAGCTTGAGGATGACGTTGCCGGTAAAGCCATCGCAGACCACCACGTCCACCTCACCGTTGGGCACATCACGCGGCTCGATATTGCCCACAAAGCGGATGCCCGGGGTGGTCTTGAGCAGCTGGTGGGCGTCCCGCAGCACGGGAGTGCCCTTGCTCTCCTCGGCACCGTTGTTGGCCAGTGCTACGCTGGGGTTTTTGCGGCCTTCTACTTTGTTCACATAGCAGCTGCCCATGACGGCAAAGGCGGCCAGCATCTCCGGGCGGCACTCCACGTTGGCACCGCAGTCCAGCAGCAGATAAGCCTGCTGCTTTGCGGGCACCATGGTAGCCAGTGCCGGGCGCTTGACACCCCGCAGGGTGCGCACGATGAGGCTTGCGCCAACGTGCAGCGCACCGGTGCTGCCGGCAGAGACAAAGGCATCGCCTTTGCCCTCCTTGAGCATATTCAGACCCACCACGATGGAGGAATCCTTCTTCTGACGGATGGCGCGGGCGGGCTCGTCGCACATCTCGATGGTCTCGGTGCAGTTCACCAGCTCGATGCCGTCCAGCGGAATGTTGTGCTCGGCGGCGGTCTTGCGCACCAGCGCCTCGTTGCCCACGCCGATGAGCTGCACGCCGTACTCCTTGACGGCCTGTGCAGCGCCTTCCAGAACAGCCAGCGGGGCGTTGTCGCCGCCCATCATGTCCACAATGATCTTCATACCTGTTTTCTCCTTTCAGGTGGTTTGCCTTACAGAGCAGTTTCCTCCAGCCAGTGCTGGAAGCTGGCAACAGCGCGCTCGGCCTGTGCCATGTAACGCAGCCGCTTATCCCGGGGACGGGTCTCGGCGGGCAGCGGCGGCAGAATGCCCATGTTTGCGCCCATGGGCTGGAAGTTCTTGTTCTCGGTGGTCAGGTACTGCACCAGCGCACCGCACATGGTCTCGGCGGGCGGCGGGGGCAGCTGTCTGCCCTCCAAGCGGGCGTAGAGATTGCGTGCTGCCAGCAGACCGCAGGCGGCGCTTTCCATATAACCCTCAAAGCCGGTGATCTGCCCTGCAAAAAACACGTTGGGATGTTCTTTCAAGCACAGCTGGGCGCTAAGCACCCGGGGCGCATCCAGAAAAGTGTTGCGGTGCATCACGCCGTAGCGCACAAACTCCGCATTTTCCAGCCCGGGGATCATGCTGAACACCCGCTTCTGCTCACCCCATTTGAGGTTTGTCTGGAAGCCCACGATGTTATACAGGGTGCGCTCCTTATTTTCTGCGCGCAGCTGCACATTTGCCCAAGGGCGGTGGCCGGTGTTGGGGTCTACCAGACCCACCGGGCGCAGCGGGCCAAACCGCATGGTGTCGGCGCCCCGGGCAGCCATGATCTCAATGGGCATACAGCCCTCGTACACGGTGACGGTATCGGCCTTTTTGCCGTGAGCGTCCGGGTCGGGCTTTGTGCTCTGCTCGGCGCCGGTATCAAAGTCGTGCAGGGGGGCACGCTCCGCAGCGGCAAGCGCGGCATGAAAGGCCTCATATTCTGCCTTGTTGAAGGGGCAGTTCAGATAGTCGGCCTCGCCACGGTCATAGCGGGAAGCGGCGAACACCTTGCCGTAGTCCAGACTTTCGGCGGTGACGATGGGTGCAACGGCATCGTAGAAATGCAGCCGCTCGTCCCCGGTCAGGCGTCCGATCTCGTCGGCCAGTGCGCCGTCGGTCAGCGGGCCGGTGGCCACCAGAATGGGAGCGCTCTCGTCGATGGTTTCCACCTGCTCCCGGTGGACAGTGATATTCTCACACTGCTCCACCATGCGGGTGACAGCGGCGCTGAAGGCATCGCGGTCTACCGCCAGCGCGCCGCCGGCGGCCACGCGGGTCTCCTCGGCGGCGGTCAGCAGCCGACTGCCCATGCGGCGCATCTCTTCCTTCAGCAGACCGGAGGCGGAGTCCAGCCGCTCAGCCTTCAGGCTGTTGGAGCAGATCAGCTCTGCAAAGCCCTCGCTTTTGTGGGCGGGGGAAAAGTGGACGGGCTTCTGCTCGTACAGCTCTATCTGCACGCCCTTGCCCGCCAGCCAGAGAGCCGCTTCGCAGCCCGCCAGACCCGCGCCCAGAATAGTTACTTTATATTCGCTCATTTAGTCTTTCCTTTAAATCCAACCCTCTCAGTCATTGCCAAAGAGGGAGGGTGTAGCGTATTCTCTGAAAAGCTTCCCCCGTCCGGGGGAAGGCTTCTATCTGTCAGTCCGTTTCGGGCTGTTCAGTCCTTTTTGGGCACCGGCATCTCAAAGCCGCATCCCTCCTTGGCGCAGTACAGCTTGCCGCCCTTGCGGAACAGGGTGCTGCCGCACTTTTCGCACTTGGTGGCAACCGGCATATCCCAAGTCATAAAATCGCAGTCCGGGTAGCACTCGCAGCCGTAGTAGATGCGTCCCTTGGAGCTCTTGCGTTCCAGCAGACGTCCCTTGCCGCACTTGGGGCAGATGCCGCCGGTATCCTTGACGAGGCGCTTTGTGCCCCGGCACTCCGGGAAGCCGCTGCAAGCCAAAAACTTGCCGTACTTGCCCACCTTGATGACCATGGGACGGCCGCACAGGTCGCACACCTCGCTGGAAGGCTCGTCCGGCACCTTGACCTTTTTGCCCTCCATGTTCTTTTCGGCCTGCTCCAGACTGGCCTCAAAGCCCTGATAGAAGTCATCCACGGTCTTGCGCCAGTCGGCCTTGCCACTTTCCACCTTATCCAGATTCTTCTCCATCTGGGCGGAGAAATCCACGTCCACGATGTGGGGGAACTGTTCCAGCATCAGCCCGTCCACAGCCCGTCCCAGCAGAGTGGGCTTGAGCTTTTTCTGGTCGCGTTCCACATAGCCGCGGTCGATGATGGTGGTGATGATGGGGGCGTAGGTGGAGGGGCGGCCGATGCCGTTTTCCTCCAGCGCCTTGATGAGGGTGGCTTCGGTGTAGCGGGCGGGCGGCTGGGTGAACTTCTGCTCGCTCTTCAACTCCCGCAGCTTGAGCACCTGTCCCTGCTCCAGCGGGGGAAGGTTCGTTTCCTTCTTTTCCTTTTCGTCGGTGGCTTCTTCGTACAGGGCGGTAAAGCCGTCAAAGGTCACGGTGTAGCCGCTGGCCTTGAAGTGGTAATTCGCCGCGCTGACGGTGACCGACACGGTATCCTGCTGGCAGTCTGCCATCTGGCTTGCCATAAAGCGGCTCCAGATCATGCGGTACAGCTTTGCGGTGTCGCCGCTGATGCTCTTGTCCACCTCGTCCGGGGTCAGGGACGGCACAGAGGGACGGATGGCTTCGTGGGCGTCCTGTGCTGCCGTGGCGCTCTTGGTCTTCCATGTGCGCTTATAGGGGCAGATATACGCCTCGCCGTAAGCACCGGCGATATACTCCTTGGCGGCAGCCACAGCCTCGTCCGAAATGCGCAGACTGTCGGTACGCATATAGGTGATAAGACCCATCATGCCGTGTCCGGCAATGTCCACGCCTTCGTACAAGGTCTGGGCGGCGCGCATGGTGCGGGTGGCTGTAAAGCCCAACCGGCGGGAGGCCTCCTGCTGCAGGGTACTGGTAATAAAGGCCGGAGTGGGCTGCTTTGCGCGCTTGCCGCGCTTGAGTTCGCTCACCACATAGCTTGCGCCCTCCAAGCCCTTCTCGATGGCGCGGGCCTCGGCCTCGCTTTTGGGCAGCAGCTTTTTGCCGTTGGCGTCCGTGGCAAGGCGTGCCACAAAGCTTTTGTGCCCGGCACCCAGGGTGGCGTCCACGTTCCAGTATTCATCGGGCTTGAAGTTTTCGATTTCCTTTTCCCGGTCGTCGATCAGCCGCACCGCCACGCTCTGCACACGGCCTGCGGACAGGCCGCGGCGCACCTTGCGCCACAGGAACGGACTGAGCTTATAGCCCACCAGACGGTCCAGCACGCGGCGCGCCTGCTGGGCGTTGAACAGATCCTCATCAATGGCGCGGGGATGGGCCATGCCCTCCTTCACACCCTTTTTGGTGATCTCGTCAAAGGTGACACGGTTGGGCTCGTGGGGGTCCAGCCCCAGAATATTAGCCAGATGCCAGCTGATGGCTTCGCCCTCGCGGTCCGGGTCGGTCGCCAGCAGCACGCCGTCGGCGTGTTTGGCCTTGCTCTTCAGTTCCTTGATGAGCTTTTCCTTGCCCTTGATGCTGATGTATTGCGGGGTATAGCCATGCTCCACATCAATGCCCAGCTGAGATGCGGGCAGATCGCGGATATGGCCCATGCTGGCGGTGACCTCGTAGTCATCGCCCAGATATTTGCCGATGGTTTTCGCCTTTGCAGGCGACTCCACGATAACCAGTTTCGCCATTTCTTCTTTTCTCCTCTATCTGCAACGTGCCCCCAAAGGGATGCACGGTCATTCGCTCATATTATTGTACCACAGCTGTTGTGTGCTTTACCAGCGGAAATATTCCACAATTTTACCGCAGCACATACCGCTGCCCCGGCTGCTTGTACACCCGGCCGGTCAGTTCCAGCTTCATCAGGGTGCCCAGCAGCGCGGACATGGGCAGGCCGGTGCTCACGCACAGTTCCTCGATGCCCACGGGTTTTGGTCCGATGCACGCCAGCACCCGGCGTTCGGTGTCGCTCAGGGGTGCAGGCTGCTTTGCAGCCGCCGGTGCTGCCTGCCGGGTATGCAGGCCCAGCGCCGCCAGCAGGTCGGCTGCACCGGCCACTGCCCGGGCGCGTCCGTCCCGCAGCAGGCCGTTCGTGCCTGCGGAGTTGGGGGAATAGATGCTGCCCGGCACGGCGTACACCGGCTTGCCGTAGCGCTCGGCGTGGGCAACGGTGGACATGGTGCCGCTTTTTTCCCGCGCTTCCACCACCAGTACGGCAGAGGACAGCGCCGCAATGAGCCGGTTGCGCTGCAAAAAGCCGTTAGGGCCTACGCCCTCGCCGCAGGGCGGGTACTCGCTGATGACGCAGCCCTTGCGCTCGATCTGCTGGCGCAGGGCGGCATTGGCTGCCGGGTAGGTGCGGTCGATGGGTACGCCCATCACTGCAATGGTGGGGCAGTCGTTTTTCACTGCCGCCCGGTGCCCGGCGCTGTCCAGCCCATCGGCCAGACCGCTGACGATGATGGCTCCGTTTTTTGCCAGTTCCCCGCCGATATCTGCCGCTGCGTTCAGGCCGTATTCCGTGGGCTTGCGGCTGCCCACGATGCCCACCGCCCCGGGCTCGTTGAGCCAGCGGGGGTCGCCGGTGCAGTAGAGCACCAGCGGCATATCCGGGATGCGGGAAAAGGCCAGCGGGTAGTCCGGGTCGTCAAAGGGCAGGATGCGCACCCGCAGAGCATCGCACTGCATCACCAGCGTGTGGAAGCTTTCTGCATCCAGCTGCGCTGCACGCTTAAAGGCTGTATCCCCTGCTGCCTGCCGGAATTCCTCGGTCTCCCGCGCTTCCCACGCCTCCTGTGCGCCGCCAAAGGCGTCCAGCACCTTTCCGGCGTGGAGGCTGGCGGGTCCCAGCACCTGCGACAGCCACAGCCAGCACAGCAGCGGGTCGGGTGCAGGCTCCGGCGGGAACAGGCTGGTCTGCCCGGTCACAAGCTCTCCTCCCGGAAGTGCCACAGCAGGATGCTGCCCGCAATACCGGCGTTCAGGCTTTCCACCCGGTCGGTCATGGGGATGCGCACCGTGCTGTTGCAGGCGGCGATGGTTTCATCAGTCAGGCCCTGTCCCTCGCTGCCGATGACCACGCAGACGCCGCCGGGATACCCGGCCTTTGCCGCGCTGAGGGGCTGGGACTGGTACAGCGCCGCCGCAAGGCAGGTGATGCCTTTTTCCCGCAGCAGGGCGATGGCCTGCGGCATGGCACCGGTCTCGATGACCGGGATGCGCACCGCCGCGCCCATGGAGGCGCGCAGGGTCTTGGGGGCGTAGACACTGGCGCAGCCTTCGCTGAGGATGACACCGTCAAAGCCAAAGGCGGCCGCACTGCGCAGCAAAGTGCCCACGTTGCCGGGGTCCTGCACCCGCTCCAGTGCCAGATACCGCCCGCCGGGGCGCACCTCCTCCAGAGTGTGCACCGGGGTGCGGAACACCCCGAACACCCCCTGATGGGTGCCCACGTCAGCCAGCTTGTCCGCCACATGATCCTCTACCAGATAGTGCTCGCCCGGCAAAGCGGCAAGCTCCGGGCACTTTGCCAGCGCATTTTCAGTATAAAACAGGGTCTCCAGCTCTGCGCCCCGGGCAAGTTCCGGGCATAGCTTGCGCCCCTCGGCCAGAAAGCGCCCCTCGGTGCGGCGGAATGCTGCACCGGAAGCAAGGCGGCAGGCGTATTTTATTTTTGCGTTTTCCCGGCTGGTGATCTTTTCGTCCATGAGTTCCTCCCGAACAGGTGTGTAGCTTTTGCTTTGGATACAATAGAAAAAGGGCAGCGTCTGCCGCAGATTTCTGCGGCAGGGCGCTGCCCCGTTGCCTTGTTTCCCTGGCCGCAAAAAATGCCCGGATACAAAACGGACGCCCGCGTATACGCGCGGGCGTCACGATGCAAGGTTTTTATCAGGCGTTCTTCACGGTCTCGACCAGAGCGGCAAAGCTCTTGGGATCGTTGATAGCCATCTCGGACAGCATCTTGCGGTTCAGCTCGATGCCTGCCTTCTTCAGGCCAGCCATGAAGGTGGAGTAGTTCATGCCCAGAGGACGGACTGCATTGTTGATGCGGGTGATCCACAGGTTGCGGAACTGGCGCTTCTTCTGCTTACGACCAACGAAAGCATAGTTGCCAGACTTCATCACAGCCTGTTTGGCCATACGGAAATGCTTGCTCTTGGAGCCGTAGTAGCCCTTAGCCAGCTTCAAAGTTTTGGTGCGACGCTTATGCGTCATGGTTGCGCCTTTAATACGAGCCATGGTAATATCTCCTTTTACACAGTCACATTAAGTCAAGTCAGAAAATGATTCAGCCGAATCAGCCGCCGTAGGGCATCATCTTGCGGACAGTAGCCTCGTTGGTCTTGTCAACGTACTTGGGCATACGCAGGCCGCGGGTGAGCTTGGTGGTCTTCTTGGTCAGGATGTGACGGCGCTTGGAAGCGTTGCGCTTGATCTTGCCGGAAGCAGTCATCTTAAAGCGCTTTTTGGCACCGGAGCAGGTCTTAAGTTTCATTTTAGCCATTTTCTTTTCCTCCGTAAGATAGAGTATTTACTTGGTCGGGCTGGGGGACAGGAACATCATCATGCTGCGGCCTTCCAGCTTAGGCTGCTTATCAACCACAGCCTTGCCTTCCAGCGCCTGTGCAAAGCGCTGCTCCACATCAATACCCAGACTGGTGTGCGCCATTTCGCGGCCGCGGAACCGGATGGAAACCTTTACCTTGTGGCCCTGCTGCAAGAACTTTGCGGCCTGGTTGACCTTGGTGTTAAAGTCGTTGGTATCAATGTTGAGCGAAAGGCGGATCTCCTTCAGCTCGATCACTTTCTGGTTTTTCTTGGCTTCCTTTTCCTTTTTCTGCATCTCAAAACGGTACTTGCCGTAATCGAGAATTTTGCAGACAGGGGGCTTGGCCTGGGGAGCCACCTTGACCAGGTCCAGATCCAGCGCCTGCGCCATTTTCAGCGCATCGCGGGGGCTCATAACGCCCTTCTGCTGGCCGTCCGCGCCAATCAGGCGGACTTCCTTATCACGGATCTGCTCATTGATTTCCAGTTCCTTGGAATTGCTGTTGCTCGCGATTGGAATACACCTCCGTTACAAGTCTTGAAAGATTGAAATGAAAAAGCGGCTGCCCCTAAAAGCAGCCGCCTGAATACGAAGTTGGCACGCAATCATTGCGTGATCTTTGTATGACCCGGAGCCCCTTGGCCCGCAAGGTGAACGACGGCACACTGCCGGACGCTGCTTTTTTTACCTCAAATACTATACCACAGCACAAACGCTGTTGTCAATACAAAAGCGTAAATTTCCCCACAGTTTTTTTCGCAGGGGCGCATTTTGTCGCTTCGGGTTCGTTATCAGCCCTTCACGGCCACGCACTCGATCTCTACCAGTGCGCCTTTGGGGATGCCTGCTGCCTGGAAAGCGGCGCGGGCGGGGTACGGCTCGGTAAAGAACTCAGCGTACACCTCGTTCATGGCGGCAAAGTCTGCAATATCGCTCAGCAGCACCGTGGTTTTTACCACATCAGCCATGCTTGCGCCTGCAGCGGCCAGAATGTTGGAAATATTGGTCAGGCTCTGGCGCGTCTGGGTCTTGATGTCCTGCCCGGCAAATTCGCCGGTAGCCGGGTCAATGGGGATCTGGCCGGAAACGTAAATGGTGTTGCCTGCCTGGATGCCCTGGGAATACGGGCCAATGGCGGCGGGGGCTTTATCGGTATGCAGTGCGGTGTTGCTCATCGCTTTTCACTCCTATTATATAATAATGTTGGAACATTTTGATTATACCACGCCCCCGCCCGCCTGCAAAGCCCCTGGCGCAAAAACATTCCGCCTCGCCCCTTGACACCCCGCACCGTGTATGCTATTCTATACCTACTAAAACCCGGTGTGGATTTTTACAGCACTGCTACTTTTCGCCACACAACCGCGCTAACGCGTGGTTGTGTGGTTTTTTTGTGCCGTTTTTGCCCACCATTCCCACTGCATTCCAACCAAA
>OIKU01000354.1_pt1 | contig 8906 bp, 8 predicted proteins | sample 1584231 | NCBI WGS metagenome assembly OIKU01 (sample SAMN02674693, study PRJEB24791) | human gut metagenome, SKBSTL018 | isolation source: stool | host: Homo sapiens | place: USA
GGGTGAGGTATAAAAATGACGTTGGAACAAGTATATGCAGCCATTGGCGGCGATTATAAGGGCGTGATGGAGCGTCTGCCCAGCGCGGACTTCGTCCGCCGCTTCGCTCTGAAATTTCTACAGGACGACAGCTTCCCGAACCTGAAAAAGGCGCTGGAAGAGAAGGATGCCCCGACAGCATTCCGTGCCGCTCACACCCTGAAGGGCGTCTGCCAGAACCTTGGCTTCGATGCACTGTACGTCCCGTCCAGTGCTCTGACGGAAGCCCTCCGCGGCGGCAGCCTTGACGGTGCCGACGAGCTGTTCCCTCCGGTAGAGAAGGAATATCAGCGTGTGGTCGAGGCGCTGAAAGCATTAGAATAACGAAAAAATCCCCCGCAGCGTCACAAAGCTGCGGGGGATTTTTCTATTGGATGAATATCAGGAAATATCTGTCATTATTTCCGGCTTGCCAGCAGAGCCTCGATCTTCTTGATGGGGTCGATGATGCTGGAAACGGACATGTCGTGGTTCAGGGCCACGACGAAGTATGCGGCGTACTTGGAGACGTCAACATCGACGTACCAGTCACGGGTCAGCAGCTCAGGCATACGGTAGGTCAGGTTGGTGCCGGTGACGTAGTCCAGAATGCCGTCGGCCACAGCCTTGTCGAACTTCTCCAGACCGCTGGTGAACAGGGGGAAGGTGGCGTTGGCGATGATGTTGGCAGCGCCGCGCTCCTTCAGGTTGCTGGCAACCTCCAGCATGCTCTCGCCGGAAGCAATGATATCGTCTGCGATAAAGACGGTCTTGCCCTCCACGCTCTCGCCCAGATACTCATGGGCAACGATGGGGTTGCGGCCGTTCACCACGCGGGTGTAGTCGCGGCGCTTGTAGAACATACCCAGGTTGCAGCCCAGCACGCTGGAGAAGTACATATTGCGGTTCATAGCGCCCTCGTCCGGGCTGACCACGGTGAACTTCTCCTTGTCGAAGGACAGGGTGGGGTCCTTCTTCAGCAGGCTCTTGAGCACCTGATAGGTGGGCATGGCGTTATCAAAGCTCATCAGGGGCACTGCGTTCTGCACGCGGGGATCGTGTGCGTCAAAGGTGATAATGTTGCGCACGCCCATGGTCTGCAGCTCCTGCAGAGCCACAGCGCAGTCCAGGCTCTCGCGGGACACGCGGCGGTGCTGACGGCCGCCGTACAGGCTGGGCATGATGACGGAAACGCGGTGTGCCTTACCGGCCACAGCCTGGATCAGACGCTTCAGGTTTGCAAAGTGGTCGTCCGGGGACATGTGGTTCTCGTAGTTGAACAGCTTGTAGGTGACGCTGTAATTGCCCGGGTCCACCACGATAAAGATATCGTCGCCGCGGACAGACTCCTTGACCAGACCCTTGGCGTCGCCGCTCTGGAAGCGGGGGCAGTCGCAGGAAATAATGAAGGTGTCTTTTTCAATTCCGGCAGCCTTTGCCCAACGGACAAGGTGCTTGTCGATCAGGCCGGTCAGCTCCTCGGCACCGGGGCAGGCGATCAGCCGCATATCCGCCACACTGGGCTGCTCAAAGAAGGACTTAGGGGAAATTTCAATAGACATAGTCACATAACTCCTTATTGCTGTTTACCATCCGTACCATGCACACAAGTGCGCATATCTGGTTTTATTTTATCACATTTTGTCGATTGTTCCATATCAATTTGTTTCATGTGTGGATTTTCTGCGCCTTGCACAGCTGTTTTTCCTTTTCCTTCAAGAGAATGTGAGTTTCTTACAAAAACGCGACCAAATCTTTACCGTTTCGCAAAGTTTATCTGATTTTCGAGGAAAAGTAGTACTTTTCATTGTTAATCTTCTTATCTCCAAAGTCCCCTAAAAACAGGAACGGGGAACGGCATCAAAACCGTTCCCCATCGATTGGTATTTGGCAGGCGTAGCATTCTCCTGCATCTCTCAGAACCGAAGTTCCTGTCGTTACCGGCGGCGTGTGGTCGCTACGAATTTTACCACCTCAAATACCTCTCTTATCCTATGTTTATTTTACCATATTCATTCCCGTTTGTAAAGAATTCTGCGATTACGCAGGTATTGCTGATAACGCTTTTCATTCACAGACATAAATGTAATAATCGAATTTTGAAACCCGTCTGGGTCGCCATCTGTATATATCCGCAAGACAAGCTGATAACTTTTTCCATTGCATTCGATTCTCTTTAAAACATTGGCTGTATAAAGTTTTTCTGTTGCAACGGTGTACAAAGGGAACATAATAAAAAACTTAATAATGGACTGCCAATCTTACACAAAGTACCGCCCAAACGAGACTACGGGCGGTATTTTTGTATCATGGCGGAGAAAGGAGGAACTTCCCACGGGGGCTTGACTGAAAAGTTGAGCCCCTTTTTTCATGCCAAAAAACAGGAGGTAAATGCTTATGGCAGATGATAAAACCACAAAAACGCCGGAACAGCCGGTAACGGATAGCGGGCCGGGCAAGGAAACGCCTCCCGCTCCCCCAAAAGAGCCGGAGAAGGTTTCCGTTTCCCCGGAGCCGGAAAAAAAGACGGAACCGGAGGTAAAGAACCCGCAGGTTTCCGTCTATAACTTCGCTGAAATTATGAAGGAAAAGAAGGTCGAGGAACGGGCGGCAGCTCCCAGCGGGGAAAAGCCTGTCCCGGCAAAAACGGAAAAACCGGAAAAGCAGCCGGAGGCTCCGAAGAAAGCGGAGGAAAAACCCAAAGAGCCGGAACAGCCGAAGCGCCGGGGCCGTCCCCCGAAGGCAGATAAGGACAAGGACGCAGCCCCGAAGCCCAAAGCTCCCGCACAGAAACCGGAAAAGGCGGTCAAAAAGGAACCGGAGAAAAAAACGGCTCCAACGGTGCAGACTGCTCCCACTCCGAAGGAACCCGAAAAGCCGAAGGATGCACCACGCCGGGGCAAGGAGCAGATCGTCTATATCAAGCTGAACGAGCTTCACGCCTTCAAGAACCATCCCTTTGAGGTTCGGGATGATGAAGAAATGCGGGCTATGGTGTCCAGCGTCAAGGACAAGGGCGTGACCCAGCCCGCTATCGTCCGTCCCCGTGAGGATGGCGGCTATGAGATCGTGTCCGGCCACCGCCGCCAGAAAGCCAGTGAGCTTGCCGGATATGCGGATATGCCCTGTATCGTCCGAAACCTGACAGACGATGAAGCCATCACCCAGATGGTCGAGGACAATCTCAACCAGCGTGAAGAAATCCTCCCCAGTGAGCGGGCCAAAGCCTTGAAAATGCAGCTTGAAGCTATCAAGCACCAGGGCTCCCGCACTTCGGGCCAGATTGACCCGAAGGACGCTGGCAAACGCTCCAACGAGATCGTGGCCGAGCGCAATAAGATGGCGGTCAAGCAGGTGCAGCGGTATATCCGGCTCAATGAGCTGGTTCCCGACCTGATGAAGCTGATGGATGAAAAAAAGCTGGGCTTTACTACGGCGGTGGAGCTTTCCTATATCGGCAAGAAGAACCAGAACTATATCGCCGTCGCCATTGACAGCCAGCAGTCCTCGCCTTCACAGGCGCAGGCAAAGCGTATGCGTGAGCTGGACGAAAAGAAGCTGCTCAACGGGGATGTGATCGACGGCATTATGATGGAGGACAAAAAGGAGGTAGACAAAGTGATTTTGACAGGTGCGGAACTGAGCAAGTATTTCGGCAAGGAAACTACGCCGAGGGAAATGAAGGACCAGATCATCAAGCTGCTGGACGACTGGAAGGGTCAGCAGAAGGAACACGAAAAGCCGGAGAAGAAAACCGAACAGGAAAAGTAAGCCCAAACTTCGGGTCAGCATGGCCCGAGGATTGCGGGGCTCTGCCCCGCGCCCCGAAGCTCTGGAGATATAAATTATTCCCCGTCGCCAGTTATTCCGTAGCATAGCCGGGAAAATCAGTCAAGGGCAGCGCCGCCGCAGGCGGTGCCAGAGGCACCCTTGACGGATTTCTCCCGGTTATGCTTTTTCCCGGTCAAGCGACGGGGATATAAATTCTCCAGAGCCGTTCCCCTTCCCGGGGGAAGGGGCGGAGGGGTTGGGCGAACTCTTGCTTTTCCCTAAACCAAAACAGAAATGGAGGCTCAACCAATGAAACGACCTTTAGCATACCTGACCGCCGCATGGAGCGGCGAGCCGGATGTTGATATGGAGCTGGCGGCCCACTACTGCCGCCTTGCTTATGAGGCGGGCTTTTCCCCAATCTGCCCGCTCTTGTACCTGCCGCTGTTTTTGAATGACAGCGTTCCCGAGGAACACAAGGCCGGGATTGATATGCGCCGGGATATGCTGCGGCGCTCCCATACCCTGATCGTCTGCGGCAGCGTTGTGGACGAGGATGTAAAAAACGATATTGCGGTTGCCGGGCGGCTGGGCATTGCGGCGACCACACTGGAAGGGGTGCTTGCCGTGAAGGGACACGGCACCCCGGGCCATGCCGGACATTAAGCTGGGGAGCCTTTTCGACGGGATTGGCGTGTTCCCTCTGGCTGCTTCCCGGTGCGGTATCCGTCCGGTATGGGCCAGCGAGATTGAAAAAGCGCCCATCTCCATAACCAAAAGGCACTTTCCCGACATGGTGCATTTGGGGGATATTACGAAGGTGGACGGCGGGAAAATCCCACCTGTCCATATAATTACCTTCGGTTCCCCCTGTCAGAACCTTTCTCTGATCGGCAACCGCTCCGGCCTTGCCGGGGCAAAATCAAGCCTGTTCTATCAGGCGTTTCGTATCATACAGGAAATGAGGGATGCTACTGATAACCTATATCCAGCTATCGCTGTTTGGGAAAACGTCATGGGAGCGTTTTCTACAAATGACCGGATGGACTTTAGAGCCGTCCTATCCGCCTTCTCGGACACCGAAGTTCCAATGCCTCCTTCGGGAAGATGGGGAAACGCCGGAATGGTGCGAGGGGGAACGCCTGATGTGTGCTGGCGGCTCATGGACGCCCAGTATTGGGCAGGCTCCCGAAGGCTGGCACGAAGGCAGCGGATTTTCGTCGTGGCGGATTTTGGAGGCAGACGTGCCGCAGACATACTATTTAAGCCCCGTCCAATGCTCCCACTTCCTCCGCCTTGCGGAGAGGGCGGGCGGGCCGCCGCCGAAGGAGATCGAACAGCTTCTTTTGAAACAGGGCGGCAGATACCAGTCATCCACCCCTTTCAGTGCTTCCGTATGCGGGGAGCGGCAAAAAGGCAGGAAGAAACGGCCTTCCGAAACAGCTTCGGATTACCAACTGACCCTTTTCCCACTCTTTTAGCCAGTGATGTAACGCCCTTTGCCTTCTGGTATGAGGGCGACCCGGAGGGCGGCTGTATCCGTTTTCTGACGGAAACAGAAAGTGAACGGCTGATGGGGCTGCCGGAGGGCTGGACAAAGTACGGGGCGGACGGCATGGAGATCCGGCCTCTGCAACGCTACAAGGCGCTGGGAAATGCGATTGCCCTCCCTTGCGCCGATTACATTATGGCCGGGATTTATGAGGTGCTGGCTGACCGGGCCGGAAAGGAGGAATAAGCCTATGTTTGAAGCCTATATAACCAATACAGCCCTGTACCCCTTAATGGGGATTGAGGTAGGGACAACGGTACATTTCCCCATGACGACACAGGAGTTGCAGGCCGCCCTTGCCAAAATCGGGATAGACGGGAAACGGTACAGCGAAGTGTTCTTTACCAGCTTTGACAGTGATGTGCTGGGGCTCTACGATTATCTCTACGAATGTGAGAACATCGACGAGCTGAACGAGCTGGGCCACGCCCTGCTGGAAGTACGGGATAAGGGCGGACTGGAAACCTTTGAAGCCGCTCTTGTCTTGGGAAACCACACAAGGAGCGTGAAGGATTTGATAAACCTGACGCAGAACCTTGACCTTTACCGCTTTTACCCGGATATTTCCGATGATGAAGGGCTGGGCCGTCTTTACGCCGACGAGCTTGGGACTATCGACATACCGGAGCACATTCAGAACTACTTCGATTATGAGGCATACGGGCGGGATGTGCGTATCAACGAGGGCGGCGTATTCGCTCCCGGTGGGTATGTGTCGGCAGTCCCGGAGGGCTTCAAGGAGTATTACCACGGGCCGCAGGACATTCCGCCGGAACACCGGATATTTGCCTATCCTGAAAAGGCCGAGCCTGTCCACTCCATTCTCGCTACACTCAAACGGTTTCAAGAAGCCCCACCCGCTCCGAAAAAGGACAAGGCGGGGCCTTCCCATGAAGAACGGTAAGACTTCGGGCCAGCATGGCCCGAAGCATGAAGGAGGTGCATACCATCAACTATTACCCTATCAATGAAGGAGCCGCCCGCCGGGCAAAAGAAATGAACAGCTTTTCCGACTACAAGGAAGGGAGCGCAACGGCGGAATACCGGGCAATGGTGGACAAGGCCGCCGCCATAGCGGAACAGCAGAAATCCCGGGTGGACCCCATGTACCATGAGAAGATCGACCATCTGTTAGACACCTACGCCCGCAAGCTGGCCGAAAACATGAACCAGGGCTTTGCCATTGACGCAAGGGTTCCCTCTGTGATGATCGCCGGACCTGCCAATTTCCCGGTGGGAAAGAAGGAAAAACAGAACCGGGCGCGGGACAGCAACATGGAGGAATGGCGGCATATTCAAGGGCTGCTGGATAAGATACGCAGCACCGGCATGGGCGGGATCAGCGCCGATGACCCGGCAGCGATTGAAAAGCTCCAGAAGAAGCTGGACGGGCTGGAACGCTCCCAGCTCATTATGAAGGAGGTCAACGCCTATTACCGCAAGCATGGCAAGCTGGACGGCTGTGCGCTGCTGTCGCTGGACCAGATTGAAAAGCTGAAAGCAAGCATGGCGTCAAGTTGGCGAAGCGACCCGAGGCCCTTCGAAAGCTACCAGCTAACCAACAACAATGCGGAGATCCGCCGGGTAAAGGCCCGTATCGAACAGCTTTCCAAACAGGCACAGCAGGAATTTTCCGGCTGGGAGTTCGATGGGGGTCGTGTGGAAATGAACCGGGAGGACAACCGCTTGCAGGTGTTCTTTGACGGAAAGCCTGACGCGGACACCCGGGCCGAGCTGAAAAGCAGCGGCTTTCGTTGGGCTCCCAGCGTGGGCGCATGGCAGAGGCAGCTCACGGACAACGCCATCCGGGCGGCTGACCGTCTGGAATGTATCAAGCCGCTGTCCGGCGAAAAGCCCTCCCAGCTTCAAAAGAAGCCCTCTATCTTGCAGACCATGCGGGAACAGGGCGAAAAAGTCCAGACGGAGCCGGAAAAGAAAGCTCCGTCCGGCAGAGATGCCGAGCGGTAAGCCTCGGGCCACATTGGCCCGAGGTTTTCTGTTCCCCGAGATTGTACGGGGGCCTCCCGGATAGCGGGAACCCCGACGGAAAGGAGGTTTTATGCAGGAAGAAGTAAACCAAAAAACGGTTGCCCTTTCGATCAGGACAACGAAGCTCACGGGAAAAGTGCTGGCTGCCGCTCTTGGGAAGGTAGCGCGGGCGCTGCAAAAGCACCACCGGAAGGCGCTGACCCCGCAGGGACGCCAGAGCGTAAAAAAGCTGATGAACCACTATGGCGGCAAAAGCGCCATGCCCTATGTGGGAGCCCCAAAGGATTTTGACCGGATCGCGAAGGAGTTCCATGTGGACTACGCTTTCCATAAAGTGAGCCCCGGTCATTACCTGCTGTTTTTCAAAGCCAATCAGGCGGACGCTATCACGGCGGCCTTCCAGAAGTACAGCGCAAAGGTGCTGAACAAAGAGCAGGACAAGGCTTCCATCCTCGGCCAGCTTCGGAAATTCACGGAGCAGATCAGGACGCAGGCAAAGGAAAAGCAGCGAACCAGAGAGGCGGTGAAGGACGGACGTTGAGTGACAAGATCAGAAAATATGTGCTCCCAAACCTGCCGTACCTCTTTGTGTTCTGGTTCTTCTCCAAAATCGGGACGGCCTACCGGATCGCCCCCGGCACAGACTTCGGGACAAAGCTCATGGGGATGCTCGATACCTTCCCCAAAGCCTTTGAAACCTACTGGCCGGGGCCGGGAGGTATTGACCTGCTGGTGGGCCTTGCCGGTGCGGCTGGGGTGTATCTGCTGATACAGTCAAAGATCAGGCAGGCGAAAAAATTCCGGCGGGATGCGGAGTACGGCACCGCCCGCTTTGGAACAAAGGAAGATATAAAGCCATTTGTTGACCCTAAATTTCAGAACAATGTCATTCTGACCGGGACGGAGTTCCTTACCATGAACACCCGTCCGAAGATACCCGCCAATGCCCGGAACCTAAACGCCTGTGTCATCGGATCGTCCGGCTCGGGAAAGACAAGGTTCTGGTTGACCCCGCAGCTCCTTCAAGCCCATTCCTCGTATGTGGTGGTAGACCCGAAGGGCGGCACTCTCGACCAGTGCGGGCGGTTTCTGCAACGGGAGAAATACAGGGTGCGGGTGTTCAACAGTATCGACTTTTCAAAATCCATGCACTACAATCCGCTGGCCTATATCAAGACGGAAAGCGATGTTTTGAAATTTGTTACCGCCCTGATTGCCAACACCAAAGGCGACGGCAAGGAGGGCGACGAGTTCTGGACAAAAGCAGAAACCCTCTTGTACTGCGCCCTTGTGTCCTACATCGTCTTTGAGGGGCCGGAGGAAGAACGCAACATGAATACGCTGGTGGAAATGATAAACAGCATGGAAGTCCGGGAGGATGACGAAACCTTCAAAAACGCGGTGGACTATATGTTTGACGGGCTGGAACGCCGCAGCCCCCAGCACTTCGCCGTGAGGCAGTATAAGAAATACAAGCTCGCCAGCGGTGTTGTATGCTCTAAAAGACTTCTTAATCAAGCAGTTGGGAAGTCTCTTAGAACACACAACCTAAAACCGAAGAAAGGAGCGCAAGTTA
>OIKU01000355.1_pt1 | contig 8891 bp, 8 predicted proteins | sample 1584231 | NCBI WGS metagenome assembly OIKU01 (sample SAMN02674693, study PRJEB24791) | human gut metagenome, SKBSTL018 | isolation source: stool | host: Homo sapiens | place: USA
TGCCGGATAGGAACGGCAAAATTTTTTACACTTCTATTACTTCTTTATCACACATAAGCAAAGAGCCAAGGAATCAAGCAGTTGATGGCCGGTGGTGGTGTGGTACTCATCGGCACGACCCTTATCCCGCTCCTGTCTGGCCTGTTCTGATCCGGCAGCCCCAGCATAACCGAAAGGTGGTGAAATATTGGGATTTATCCTTGAAAAAATCGAGGAAGCCATAAAAGAGCTTCTGATCGGCTGGATTGAAAGCAACATGACCAATATGTTCACCGATGTCAACGACAAGGTAGGGACGATAGCTGCTGAGGTAGGCAAAACGCCCTCTTCATGGGATAGCAGCATATACCAGATGATCCGGGGACTATCCGAAAATGTGATAGTCCCCATCGCTGGTATCATCATCACCTTTGTCCTGTGTTACGAGCTGATCTCCATGATCACCGAGAAAAACAACTTGCATGACATGGACACATGGATGTTCTTCAAGTGGTTCTTCAAGGCGGCTGTGGCGATCTACCTCGTTACCAATACCTTTGACATTGTGATGGCGGTCTTCGACATCGGTCAGAATGTCGTAGCCGGTGCAGCCGGTGTCATAAGCGGCGACACGAACATCGACATCGAATCCACTCTTGAACAAATGCGCGCCAGCATGGAAACGATGGGTATTGGCGAACTGCTTGGCCTGTCCATAGAGACGCTGCTGATCAGCCTGTGCCTCAAGATCATGTCCATTCTCATCACGGTCATTCTCTATGGCCGTATGATTGAGATTTATTGCACCGTGAGCATCGCGCCCATTCCCATTGCGACGATGAGCAACCGCGAATGGGGCAGCATCGGCACGAACTACCTCAAAGGGCTGTTCGCGCTGGCATTCCAAGGCTTCCTCATCATGGTGTGCGTTGCGATCTATGCCGTGCTCATCAACAACATGATCATCGCAGCCAATATCCACTCGGCGCTATTCTCGGTGGCAGCTTATACGGTCATTCTTTGCTTCTCCCTGTTCAAGACAGGTTCGCTTGCAAAGTCACTATTCAATGCCCACTGAGAAAGGAGGGTCAACTTGAAGAAATACTCCGTGATCTACGCCGACCCTCCGTGGCGGTACAAGGTCTACTCAAAGAAGGGGCTTGGCCGCTCAGCGGAAAGCCATTACCCGACCATGAGCCTTGAAGACATCAAGGCTCTGCCTATTGGAGAGCTTGCAGCAAAAGACTGTGCGCTCTTCATGTGGATTACCTTCCCCTGTATGCAGGAGGCGTTCCAAGTCCTTGAAGCATGGGGATTTGAATACAAAACGACGGCTTTTGTCTGGATCAAGCAGAACCGGGTGTCCGACAGTCTCTTTTGGGGCATGGGGTACTGGACACGGGCAAACGCTGAACTCTGCATCCTTGCAACGAAAGGCCATCCCAAACGGGCAAGCCCCGGTGTGCATCAGGTCATCATGAGCCACATTGAAGAGCACTCCAAGAAACCGGAGGAAGCCCGAAACCGCATCGTCCAGCTCATGGGCGATGTCCCGCGCATCGAACTTTTCGCCCGCCAGTCCCCCGAAGGCTGGGATGTATGGGGCAATGAGGTCGAATGCAGCATCACTCTTGGAAAGGAGGTTCCCAATGGCGTTTGTACCGGTTCCGAAGGATCTGAATCGTGTCAAGACGAAGGTCATGTTCAACCTGACAAAGCGGCAGCTCATCTGCTTTGCGCTGGCTGCGGCAGCGGGTGTCCCGATCTTCTTCCTAACTAAGCCCAGCCTCGGCATCTCCACCTCGGCAATGCTGATGGTGGTCATCATGCTCCCGTTTATCTTCTTCGCTCTCTATGAGAAGGACGGGCAACCGGCTGAAAAAATCCTCGGTCATGTGATCAAGTCCATGTTTCTGAGGGATAAAGTGCGGCCATACCGCACGAACAACCTATACGCTGCGATCCAGCAGGAAATCAAAGAGAAGGAGGAATTGCAGATTGCACAGCAGCACGAAAAAGGCCGCAGAGCCTAAGCGGCTTACCAAAAACGGCAAGGTGTACGGCGATCTTCTCTCCGCTGAGGAAAAGAAGAAGCTGGTCCTGCAGAAGAAAAAGGCCAAGAAGACAAAGAAAGTCCGTCAGTCGGCGCAGCAGACTATCCCCTATGTGGAGATGTGCCGCGACGGCATCTGCAAGGTCAACAGCCGCCTCTACACAAAGACTATCCGTTTCAACGACATCAACTACCAGCTCGCCCAGAACGAGGACAAAACGGCTATCTTTGAGAACTGGTGCGACTTTTTGAACTACTTTGACAGCTCGATTTTTGTCCAGTTCTCCTTTATCAACCAGAGGACGAGCATCAGCGAGTTCAAGAAGCAGATCAACATCCCGGAGCAGGATGACGAGTTCAACGACATCCGCAGCGAGTATTCCGAGATGCTGCAAAACCAGCTCACGAAGGGCAACAACGGCCTCATCAAGCGCAAGTACATCACCTTTGGGATTGAGGCCGACTCCCTGCGCATGGCGAAGGCCAAGCTGGATCGGATTGAGACGGACATCCTCAACAATTTCAAAACCCTCGGTGTGAAGACCGAGCCGCTGTCCGGCTACGAACGGCTGAAAGTGCTCCATGATGTGTTCAACATGGACTCGAACGAGCCGTTCCGCTTCTCCTTTGACATGGTAGCCCGGACGGGACTCAGCAGCAAGGACTTCATCGCGCCCACTTCCTTCGATTTCCGCGAAGGCAAGTGCTTCAAGATGGGCAAGGCCATCGGCGCAGTGAGCTTCCTTCAAATCCTCGCGCCGGAACTCAATGACCGGATGCTGGCTGACTTCCTCGACATGGACAGCAACATCACGGTCAATCTTCATATCCGCACGATTGATCAGGCGAAAGCTATCAAGAGCATCAAGATGAAGATTACCGACCTCGACAAGATGAAAATTGAAGAGCAGAAAAAGGCCGTGAGAAGCGGATATGACATGGAAATTATCCCGTCCGACCTTGCCACCTACGGCGGTGAGGCCAAGCGCCTGTTGCAGGACCTTCAGACGCGCAACGAGAGAATGTTCCTTGTGACCATCCTCATCATGAATACCGCTGCCTCCCGCCAGAAGCTCGAAAACGCCATCTTCCAGACGGCTTCCATTGCCCAGAAATACAACTGTGCGCTCAAGCGGCTGGACTTCCAGCAGGAAGAAGGGCTGATGTCCTCTCTTCCGATTGGCCTGAATCAGATCGAGATTGAGCGCGGGCTGACCACCTCTTCGACGGCGGTGTTCGTCCCGTTCACGACGCAGGAGCTTTTTCAGAACGGCGAGGCGCTGTATTACGGGCTGAATGCGCTCTCCAACAACATGATCATGGTTGACCGCAAACAGCTCAAAAACCCGAACGGTCTGATCCTCGGCACCCCCGGCTCCGGCAAGAGCTTTTCGGCGAAGCGGGAAATGACCAACGCCTTCCTCATCACAGAAGATGACATCATCGTCTGCGATCCCGAGGCAGAGTATTATCCCCTTGTGCAGAAGCTCGGCGGTCAGGTCATCCGCATCTCGCCGGTAAGCAGCGACTACATCAATCCGCTGGACATCAATGTGAACTACTCGGAAGAGGAAAACCCGCTGACCTTGAAGTCCGACTTCATCCTCTCCATGTGTGAGCTGATTGTGGGCGGCAAGGATGGGCTGCAACCGGTGGAAAAGACCATCATCGACCGCAGCGTCCGCAAGGTGTATCAGGACTACCTTGCCGATCCGGTCCCTGAGAAGATGCCTATTCTCGAAGACCTCTACAACATCCTGCGCAGTCAGAGTGAGCCGGAGGCACAGCGGATTGCCACTGCCCTTGAAATCTATGTGCATGGCTCGCTGAATGTCTTCAATCACCGGACGAATGTGGATGTGAATAATCGCTTCGTCTGCTATGACATCAAGCAGCTCGGAAAGCAGCTCAAAAAGCTGGGGATGCTCATTGTGCAGGATCAGGTCTGGAACCGCGTGACCATCAACCGTGCCCAGCACAAGGCGACGCGCTATTACATGGACGAGTTCCACCTTCTGCTCAAGGAAGAGCAGACAGCGGCATACAGTGTCGAGATTTGGAAGCGGTTCCGTAAATGGGGCGGCATCCCCACCGGGATCACGCAGAATGTCAAGGATTTGCTGGCTTCCCGTGAGATCGAGAACATCTTCGAGAACTCCGACTTCGTTTACCTTCTGAACCAGGCATCCGGCGACCGGCAGATTCTCTCGAAGGCGCTGAACATCTCGCCCAGCCAGCAGAACTACATCACCAATTCCAACGCCGGTGAAGGCTTGATCTTCTACGGCTCGACCATCGTCCCCTTCAAGGATGACTTCCCGAAGGACACGATGCTCTATCGTTACATGACCACCAAACCCGAAGAAACCTTGCAGAATTAAGGAGGACTACCTTTATGAAAAAGAATATGAATGAGAACTTTGAGATCACCGTTGACGAGATGACCGAGATTTTCGGCGATACGCCGGTTGAGATGAGCTTCCGCGAGGTCAAGGAAGGCATGGACAGCTTCTTCGGCCTGATGGGGCTGACCGTGGAGTTGGTCAACCTGATCCGCAAGGAGGACGAGCTGAAAAAGCACCACCGCGCTTACCTCCATGTCCGCGAGGAAATCGCCGAGTGCGCCAATGAGGCGACGGAGGTCATCGGCGGTATTCTCGACTCCATTCAGGAGAAAGACCACCTCTACCGCGTGACCGGTATGCCTTCTGCATTTGATGCGGATGAAGACGGTGAGGATGAGGACGATTTCGTCACCATCCCCAAGGAGAAGTACGACAGCATGATTGAGGATCTGCTGACGATGGCAGAGCTGATCGACATGGTATCGGATATGCGCATCAAGGATGTCCGCGCCATTCAGGAGTTTGGCAAGTTCATCCCCGCTTATGCGGCCTATGAGCGCAACCGCCTCTCTGTCTACCGCAATGCAGCGAAGGAGGCCGAATCCATCATTGACCGCTGGGAGAATGAGCTGGACGATGACGAGGGCTACGAGCCGGACGAGTATTTCTCTGACTAAGCACATCCCCATTCTCACAGGAAGGAGGTAGTCCCCATACAGCTTGATCACATTTACACCGGCGATTGTCTCGAAGTCCTCAAAACGCTGCCCGATGAAAGCGTCCATTGCTGCATCACCTCCCCGCCGTATTACGCGCTGCGTGATTACGGTGTGGACGGGCAGATCGGCAGAGAGGCAACGCCAAAGGAATACATCTCGCGCCTGACGGAAGTGTTCACCGAAGTCAGGCGCGTTCTGCGTTCGGATGGGACGCTCTGGCTCAACATCTCCGACACCTATGCCGGGAAAGGAAATCAGGGCAGCTATGTGGACGCAAAGAATCCCAAGGGCAGAAACGGTCAGGCTGTGGCTCTCAACTACAAGGTTGAGGGCTGCAAACCCAAGGATATGATCGGAATCCCGTGGATGCTGGCCTTTTCGCTCCGCGACTCTGGCTGGTATTTGCGCAATGACATCATCTGGATGAAAGAAAACCCGATGCCGGAAAGCGTCAAAGACCGCTGCGCTCGCTGCTATGAGCATATCTTTCTGTTCTCGAAGTCACGGAAGTATTTCTTTGACTACAAGGCCATTTCCGAGCCGATTGCTCCCGGAACGGTAAGCAGGCTCAAGCGCGGAGTCAAGGGAAGCAACAAATATGGGGAGCCGATCCCCGGACAGGCAAAGCAGCAGACCATCAACCTGTGCCGTGAGCATGGTGCCATTACTGATGAGATGATCAATCCGCTGCGTAACAAGCGGGATGTCTGGATTATCAACACCGTCCCCTTCAAAGGCGGTCACTATGCCGCCTATCCGCCGAAGCTGGTTGAAACCTGTCTGATTGCCGGTTGCCCGAAAGACGGCGTTGTCCTTGATCCCTTCATGGGCAGCGGCACAACCGGTATGGTCGCAAAGCAGCTTGACCGTCACTATATCGGGATTGAGTTAAACCCTGAATACAAAGAACTTGCCGAGGCGCGGATTGGAGGTGAAATTTGATGCCTCATGATGAATTGAAGCCCAAAGACCGGGTTGTCCTGCGGATGACCAGAGACGGCGCTGTGGAAGAAAACCTCACGGAAGGCACTTCGGAAAAGGTGTCGAAGCGCCTTGAAGATGCCCAGCTTGTCGCGCCACATGACGCAGAAACCGGCGATCTGACCGAAGAGGTCAGGAAGCGGCGGCAGCTTCGTCCTGATGAGCTGGAAGACGCAGAGAGTCAGGCTCAGGCCGAAACACAGTCCGCAGATGCGGTGCAAGAGTACAAGCCGGGTGATCTGCCCGTCAGCGATGATCCCACATCTTACACTCTGCACTCTGAGACATACCGCACCCATTCCGTTGACTACGGAAAAGCATTTGCCGATACCGCTGTTACCGGTAAGGTCAGTAGACCTCGTGCTGAAAGGCAGATTGATGGAGAGTCCGTTCTGGAAAGAGCGGCGGAAACCTCCGCAGAGATGCCGGACCTTGACGGCGATGCCCCAGCTTCCCGGCGGATTGAACGGTTGGAGCGAAAATCTCAGAAGGCGCATGAGCGTCTGGATGCCGCCCGTGAGAAGCTGCCCACCAAGAAGGTGCTGAAAAAAGAGCGCGTCTTTGACGAGAAAACCGGAAAAGGCAAAACCCGCCTCTACTTTGAAGACGAAGTGAAAGTCCCCAAGGGACAGAGCAAATTGCAGTTTGAGGCAGATAAGGCCGTCCGTAAAGTCGGCGATACTCTTGCCTCCGGCATTCACGGCAAAATCCATGAGGTAGAGCAGGAAAACTCCGGCGTGGAAGCCGCCCATAAGACAGAGATTGCCGCAGAGTCCGTTGTCCGCCACTACCAGCACCACACAGAGCGCAGTGCAAACAAGCCGTTCGAGAAGGTGTCCAAGCTGGAACAGAAGGCCGAGGCCGCTGATCGGAAGCTCCATTTTGAGAAGACGGTCGCCGAAAATCCTGAGATGAAGACTTCCCGTGCCAATATGAATAAGCACTACCAGAAGCAGCACATCAAGAAGGAATACGCGGCGGCTCGCAAGGCCGGGACGCAAACGGCCTCCACTGCCACCAAGTCCACCGGTAAAACCATCCGGGAGAAAGCGTCGGATAAGGTCAAGGACTTTATCGCCAAGAACAAAAAGGTCTTTGCTTGTCTGGGAGCTGGCTTGATGATTCTGATCCTGTTGTCCGCCGGGATTAGCTCCTGTACGGCAATGTTCACCTCTACTACCTCGTCTGTCATCGCCACTTCCTACCTCAGTGAGGACGATGCCATGACCGGCGCGGAGGCGCAGTATTGTCAGATGGAGGCGGAGCTGCAATCGTATCTGGATAACTACGAGAGCACACACGACTACGACGAGTACCACTTTGACCTTGACGCGATTGAGCACGATCCCTATGTGCTGATCTCCATTCTATCTGCCTTCAATGAGGGAGAGTTCACACTGGACGAAGTTCAGGGACTTCTTCAAACGCTCTTTGACCAGCAATATATCCTCACTGAGGATGTGGAGGTTGAGGTACGCTACCGGACAGAGACCCGTACCGGGACAACGACTGTCACCGATCCAGAAACCGGTGAAACCAGCACGGAAACTTACACTTATGAGGTCGAAGTCCCATACAACTACTACATCTGTACCGTTACGCTGGAAAACTTTGACCTCTCCCATTTGCCGGTCTACATCATGAATGAAGACCAGCTCTCCATGTACTCAGCCTATATGTCAACGCTGGGCAACCGCGAGGATTTGTTCCCCGGCTCCGGCTATGTGGACAAGTACATTGAAAACCCACCCGATGACTACACGGTCAATGCGGAGTATCTGACGGACGAGAAGTTCGCAACTCTTATCGCAGAGGCAGAAAAATATCTCGGCTACCCGTATGTTTGGGGCGGCTCAAATCCGTCCACTTCCTTTGACTGTTCGGGATTCGTCAGTTATGTTCTCACAAACAGCGGACTTGTCAACACCGGGCGGCTGGGTGCGCAGGGGCTTTACAATGTCTGTTCGCCTGTTTCCAGCGCCGATGTGAAGCAGGGGGATCTCGTCTTCTTTGTCGGCACTTATGACACGCCGGGCGTGTCCCATGTGGGCATCTATGTGGGCGACAATGTGATGTTGCACTGCGGCGATCCCATCCAGTACACATCCATCAACACTTCCTATTGGCAATCCCACTTTTATGCCTTTGGAAGACCCAACTACTAACCGAAAGGAGCGTTTTTATGAACCCGAAATATCAGAAGGTCTGCGCAGAAATCGCCAAAACCGAGAAGAAGGTCGAGGACCTGCAGGGGCAGCTCAAGGAGCTGTACGACAAGAAAACCGAGCTGGAAAATCTTGAAATCGTCAACACCGTCCGTGCGATGGTCATGGACAAGGATCAGATCATGGCGTTCCTGTCTTCCATGAAGGGCGGCACCAAGACCGCTGAAAATATGGAGGTAATCGACAATGCGTAAGAAGTTTCGTTTTCTGACCGTCCTTGCGGTCTGCGTCATGGTTCTGTCTTGCTTCTCGGTGACGGCGTTTGCCTATGCCGATGACACCGATCAGAACCTTCCGGTCACAGAGGCAACCCAGCCGGAACAGCAGCCCGCAGTCACACCCGCGCCGGAAAAGCCGAAGGGTGAGCCGATTGACGATGAGGGTAACGCCTACACCCGCGACTTGCTCTATGACAAGGCAACCAACAAGCAGTTCATCACTGTCCAGACGAAGAACGGCAACACCTTCTTCATTGTCATCGACTACGATGCGCCGATCAACGAAGATGAGGAACAGTATCAGACGTACTTTCTCAACATGGTCGATGAGAGCGATCTGCTTGCGCTGCTGGATGATGACACTGCGGCTG
>OIKU01000359.1_pt1 | contig 8828 bp, 6 predicted proteins | sample 1584231 | NCBI WGS metagenome assembly OIKU01 (sample SAMN02674693, study PRJEB24791) | human gut metagenome, SKBSTL018 | isolation source: stool | host: Homo sapiens | place: USA
CCCTTGGCTACTACGCCATGGGCGCCTTCAACACCTCCACCCGCCTGTTTGACGGCCTGATGTATCTGGTGGTCATCCTTGCGGGCGGTCTGTCGCTGGTGTACGGCAAGATAACCGCCGGTGACCTGGTGGCTTATATGCTCTACGTCACCACCCTCATCGACACCATCAGCCGCATCTACAACGCCGAGGCCAGCGTCAACGGCCCCGAGATGATCAAGCGCGGCGAGATCGACGAGGCCACCATCGGCTCCGACATCCTCGACAGCTGGCTCTCCGACGACACCACCAAGGACATGGTGTCCATGGACCGCCCCAACACCAACTACACCTACTTCTATATGTTCAACTTCATGCCCTTCTCCCACGAGTTCTCCAACTGGAGCGTGGAGGGCATGGATGCCGAGTATGAGCCGGAGAACTGGGCCAAGGCCATCAACAACACCAACTTCCGTAAGTCCTTCCTCTACGGCATCAACAACTCGGTCACGCTGGCCGTCAAGGCACCCGAGGGCTACGACAACTACAAGCTGAACACCATCACGCCCCCCAGCTTCTGTGCCAACGCTGACGGCGTGGACTACCTCAAGTGCGGCGACCTGGCCAACATCACCGAGTTCTTCGACGAGGCCAAGGCCAAGGAGTACCGCGATGCTGCCATTGAGGAGCTGACTGCACAGGGGGTCACCTTCCCCATCAAGGTGCAGCTGCCCTACAACCCCTCCACCACCGACTGGGACAAGCAGTGCCAGGTGTTCAAGCAGCAGCTCGAGGGTGTGCTGAACGACGGGTTCGATTTCATCGACATCATCATCACTGCCGGCCCCTCCGACAGCTTCCTGTCCAGCGTCCGCCGCAACGGCAAGTTCGCTTTCCTGCAGTGCAACTGGGGTGCTGACTACTCCGACCCCCAGACTGAGACCGACCCCTTCTATCAGGCCGAGGGCGCACGCGGCAGCCGCTACGCCTTCCTGCGCACCGGCGTCGAGGACGGCTTCATCACCGGCGACACCGCGGACGCCGTCATGAACTACATGAAGGCCATCGAAGAGGCTGTCAAGATCACCGACGACATCAACGCCCGCTACGATGCCTTCGCCAATGCCGAGGCTTCCCTCATCAACAATGCCCTCGTCGTCCCCATGGGCATGAGCATCCCGGCCTACATCGCCACCCGTCTGAACTACTGGGAGGGCCAGTACGCTTCCACCGGCTTCTCCAACAAGCGCCTGAAGGGCATCCACGTCCTCGACCACTACATCTCCATGAGCGAGTACGAGGCCAACCGCGACGCCCGCTAAGACTTTTTGAGTCTGTCTGCTCCAAAGCTCTCCGTTTTCCCACGGGAAAGCGGAGAGCTTTTCGTTTCTGAAGCCTCACACATGAATTTTTGTAACGAACTTTGCTAAATCACTTTCCAAAAGTGGTTTTTTGTTGTATTCTATTCCTATCCGACATTCATTTTATAAAAGAGAGGGGTGCGCACAGATATGCTCAAATATCTGGCGAAACGCATCGGGCGCTCGATACTGACCCTGTTTATTATCGTCACGCTCGTTTTCTGCCTTTTGCGGCTGATGCCGGTGGAAGGCTATTTTGCTAACTACGAAAAAATGACCGAGGCCCAGATACAGGCCGGCTTACAGTCCATGGGCCTGCTGGACCCGCTGCCGGTGCAGATCGGCCGCTTCTGGGTCAATATGCTCCACGGCGACCTCGGCGTGAGCCACATCTATAAGGTCAACGCCTCCGTCACCGGCATCCTCGCCAAGAAGCTGCCCATCTCCATCCAGATGGGCGTGTACGCCATGCTGCTGAGCCTTGTCATCGGCATCCCGATGGGCCTGTTCATGGGCCGCTTCAAGAGCCGCTGGCCCGATAAGGTCGGCACGGCCATCATCGTCCTCATCCAGGCTGTGCCTGCGGCAGTGTATTATCTGTACATCCAGATGTACGGCACCACCGCGCTGAACGTGGGCCTGCTCTTCGACGCCTCCAACTGGAAATACTGGGTGCTGCCCGTCTGCTCCATGAGTCTGGGCAACGTGGCGTTCTACGCCATGTGGCTGCGCCGGTACATGGTGGACGAGAGCAACAAGGACTATGTCCGCCTTGCCCGTGCCAAGGGCGTGAGTGAGAACAACATCGCCCTGCGCCACATCTTCCGCAACGCAATGGTGCCGCTGGTGCAGTATATTCCCTCCGCCTTCCTGAACACTGTGGTCGGCTCCATCTACATCGAGAGCCTCTACAGCATCCCGGGCATGGGCGGCCTGCTGGTCACCTGTGTCCAGCGCCACGACAACACGATGGTGCAGGGCATCGTTCTGCTCTACGCCTGCGTGGGCATCATCGGCCTGATTCTGGGCGACCTGCTCATGGTGCTCATTGACCCCCGCATCAGCTTTGGCAAGAAAGAAGGTGGCCGATAATGCTTTTCCGTATGAAAGATGAAAAAGCACACCAGCTCGAGGCAGAGCTGGATAAGTTACAGGCGGACGGCCCCGCCGCATGGGCAAAGCTGCCCGAAGAAGAGCTGTTCACCCCCGCCGGGTTCAGCGAAGAGCGGGCCGAGGCCACGTCCTACTCCAACTACAGCTACTGGGGCAGCACCTTCCGCGCCTTCTTCAAGAACCGCGTGGCCGTGCTGCTGCTCGTCGCCCTCATCGCCGTGGTGGCCTTTGCATTTTTGCAGCCCTACCTGCCCGGTCAGGTAGACCCCAACCTCTGCGCCGTGGACCCCGTCACCGGCATCCAGTACCGCAACATCGCCCCCGGTGAAAAGGGCTTCATCTGGGGTTCCAACGCCATCGGCCAGGACCTGTGGGCCCGCATCTGGGCCGGTGCACGCACCAGTCTGTCCATCGCCTTCTTCGTGGCCCTCATCGAGGCCGTGGTGGGCATCACGGTGGGTGTGCTCTGGGGCTATGTCCGTCAGCTGGACTTCTTCTTCACTGAGCTGTACAACATCTGCGACAATGTGCCTTCCACCATCATCCTGATCCTTATTTCCTATGTCGCCAGCCCCAGCGTCCAGACGCTGATCCTGGGCATGTCCATCACGGGCTGGATCGCCATGGCGCGTTTTATCCGCAACCAGATCCTCATCATCCGTGACCGTGACTACAACGTGGCATCCCGCTGCATCGGCACCCCCACCTCCCGCATCGTGGTGCGCAACCTGCTGCCCTACCTCGTGTCGGTCATCATGCTCCGCATGGCCCTGACCATCCCCGCCGCCATCGGCAGCGAGGTCTTCATCACCTACATCGGCCTCGGCCTCTCTGTCGAGGTGCCTTCTCTGGGCAACCTCATCAACGATGGCCGCAAGGTCATGATGCAGGCTGGCCTGCGCTATCAGCTGCTCTACCCCACCATCATCCTGAGCTTTGTCACCATTGCGTTCTACCTCATCGGCAACGCCTTCTCGGACGCTGCCGACCCGAAGAACCACCTGCAGTAAGGAGGGACAGAAGATGGAAAAAAATCAGCTCATCCTTTCTGTAAAGGACCTCAACATCAAATTCAACCTGCGCGGCAAGGTGCTGCATGCCATCCGCGGCATCGACCTGGACATCTACCACGGCGAAGTCCTTGCCATCGTGGGCGAATCCGGCTCCGGCAAGAGCGTGTTCACCAAGTCCTTCATGGGCCTGCTGGACTCCAACGGCTCCATCACTTCTGGCACCATCGACTACTTCGGTGCCGACGACCACCAGCCCATCCGGCTCTCCGAGTTGAAAAAGGAGAAGGACTGGCTGAAAGTGCGCGGCCACGAGATCGCCATGATCATGCAGGACCCCATGACCAGCCTGAACCCCCTGAAGACCATCGGCGACCAGATCATGGAGGCCGTGGAGCTCCATCAGGGCCTCAAGGGCGCTGCCGCCAGGGAGAAGACCCTTGAGTACCTGCGGGATGTCGGCATCGCTGACCCGGAAGTGCGCTTCAAGCAGTATCCCCACGAGTTCTCGGGCGGTATGCGCCAGCGCGTCGTCATCGCCATCGCTGTGGCCTGCAATCCGCAGATCCTGATCTGCGACGAGCCCACGACGGCTCTGGACGTGACCATTCAGGCCCAGATCCTCGAGCTGCTGAAGGAGATGCGGGTCAAATATAACCTCACCATCATCCTCATCACCCATGACCTCGGCGTCGTGGCCAACATCGCTGACCGTGTGGCCGTCATGTATGCCGGCGACATCGTGGAGATCGGCACCTCGGATGAGATCTACTACGACCCCCGCCACCCCTACACTTGGGCGCTGCTGTCCAGTATGCCCCAGATGGGCGTGAAGGGCGAAGACCTGTTCAACATTCAGGGTACGCCCCCGAACCTCTTCACGGAAATTCACGGCGACGCTTTCGCGCCCCGCAACCCGCTGGCGCTGAAGATCGACTTTGTCAAGCGTCCCCCTTATTTTGATGTCAGCACGACCCACCGGGCCAAGACCTGGCTTCTCGACCCCCGCGCACCCAAGATAGAACCGCCCGCCGCTGTGCGGATGCTGCAAGAGGAGGGCAAATAACATGGCAGACGAACGCGAAGTTCTGGTCGAGGTAAAAAACCTCGAAGTGACCTACGGCTCCGGCCGCAAGGCTTACAAGGCCGTCAAGAACGCAAACTTCACCATCTATAAAGGCGAGACCTTCGGTCTGGTGGGCGAGTCCGGCTCGGGCAAGACCACCATCGGCCGGGCGATCATGCGCATCCTGCCCACCTCGGGCGGCGAGGTGTTCTATAAGGGCCAGAAGATAAACGGCAAGATCTCCCACGCGCTGGACAAGCAGGTCATCAAGGAAATTCAGATGATATTCCAGGACCCCCAGTCCTCCCTGAACGAGCGCGCCAAGGTGGGCTACATCGTAGGCGAGGGCCTGATGAACGTCCGGCCCGACCTCTCCGCCGCCGAGCGGGACGAAAAAGTCCGTCAGGCGCTGCTGGATGTGGGCCTGCTGCCCGAGTTTGCGTCCCGCTTCCCCCACGAGTTCTCGGGCGGCCAGCGCCAGCGCATCGGCATCGCCCGGGCTCTCATCGTGGAGCCTGAATTCATCATCGCCGACGAGCCCATCTCGGCACTGGATATGTCCATCCGCGCCCAGGTCCTGAATCTTCTGCGCCATATGCAGAAAGAGCGCGGCATCACCTACCTCTTCATCGCCCATGACCTCTCCGTCATGCGCTACATCTCCGACCGCATCGCCGTCATCCACAAGGGCGACATCGTGGAGCTGGCCGATGCCGAAGAGCTGGTGACCCACGCCATCCACCCCTATACCCGCAGCCTGCTGTCGGCCATTCCCATGCCCAGCCCCCGCCGCGAGCGGCAGAAAAAGCTGCTGGTCTATGACCCCTCCATGCACGACTACTCCACGGAGGCTCCCCAGTGGCGGGAGCTTCGGCCCCGTCACTGGGTGCTCTGCAGCGCCTCCGAGGCCGAAGACTGGTGCCGGGAATCGTAAACTTTTTCTTGCGTTTTTCTCATTGTGGCCTCTCTGTTTATTGACTTTTGTTCTCTGCTCTACTACAATAACAGAAGTGGCTTTGTAACAAAACGAAACAAAACATTGGCCCCCGCGCGGGTCTAACAAACATAAAGGAATGAGAAATTGATGACGACGCAGAATCCTGTTTACGCATCCCAGGCCAAGCCCTGGCTCAAGTATTACGACCAGAAATTCATCGATCAGACCCTGCCTGCCCTCTCGGCCTTTGAGTATGTCTGCCAGCGGAGCAAGAACCACCTGAACGACACGGCTCTGGAATACTACGGCCGCAAGTTCACCTACGCCGATCTGATCGTCAATGTCAAAAAGACTGCCGCCGCCCTGCGGGGCGCCGGGGTGAAAAAGGGCGACATCATCACGGTGGTCAGCATCATGACCCCGGAGATCATCGCCCTGTTTTATGCCGCCGACATGATGGGAGCCACCCTGAATCTGGTGGACCCCCGCTACAGCGTCGAAGGCATCCGTGAGTACATTGAGGAGGTGGACTCCCACCTTCTGGTCTGCCTGAACGTGGTGTACGAGCGCTGCAGCCAGGCTGCCCGGCGCACCAACGTGGAAAAGGTCATCGTCCTCTCCCCGGCCGACTCGCTGCCCCCGGCCATGGCCCTGGGCTACAAACTCACCACCCCCGACAAGAACAAATATGCTTCCAACGTCATCCGCTGGAAGCAGTTCATCAAGGGCGGCGAGGGCCAGAGCATCGCTGCGGAGCCCTATGACCCCGGCCACGCCTGCGTGGTCGTCCACACCGGCGGCACTACCGGCTCCCCCAAGGGGGTCATGCTGACGGACGACTGCTTCAACGGCATCGCCCTGCAGTTCCAGGCTTATCCCAAGCTGTTCCACCGGGGGCAGAAGCTGATGAACGTGATGCCCCCCTTTATCGCCTACGGCTTTGCCTGCGGCATCCATCTGCCCCTGGTGCTGGGCTTCACGGTCATCATCATCCCCAACCTGGACCCGGCCAAGCTGGGCAGTCTGGTGCTGAAGCACAAGCCCGAGCATATGTTCGGCGTGCCCACCCACTACCAGCAGCTTGCCTCTGACCCCAAGCTGCGGGACAAGGACCTTTCTTTCATCATCAACTACGCCGCCGGCGGCGACTCCCTCTCCCGGGGGGCCGAGCAGACCGTCAACGATTTTCTGGCTGCCCACGGGGCCCGGTACCCCATTGCCAAGGGCTACGGCATGACTGAAGTGTCCTCGGCAGCCACGGTGGCCGCCGGGCTGGACAACAAGCCTGGCAGTGTGGGCATCCCGATGGTCAACACCATCATCGCCGCCTTTGAGCCGGGTACTGACAGGGAACTGCCCATCGGTGAGCGCGGCGAGCTGTGCATCTCCGGCCCCTGCCTGATGAAGGGCTACTACAACAAACCCGAGGAGACCGCCATCCTGCTGCGCCGCCACCCCGACGGCCGGGTGTGGGCCCACACCGGCGACATGGGCTATCTGGACGAGGACGGCTTCGTTTACCTCGACTCCCGCATCAAGCGGATGATCATCCGCCACGACGGCTTCAAGGTGTTCCCCTCCATGATCGAGAATGTCGTCAGCCGCCACCCCGCTGTGCATCAGTGCTCTGTGGTGGGCTGCACAGACAAAGACCACACCCAGGGCCGTCTGCCCTTCGTCTACATCGTGCTCAAGGCCGACATCACCGCCAAGAAAAAGCAGGTGATCCGGGAGTTGGAGCGGATGTGCGCCGAGGAGCTGCCCGAATACGTCCAGCCCGTGGCCTACAAGTTTATTTCCAGTATGCCCATGACCCCTGTGGGCAAGGTCGATTACCGTCAGCTCGAAGCTGACATCTCCCCCCGCGACTATTGATTTTCATGAAAGGACTCTTCTGCCATGAACAAGCGTTTTGCAAGTCTGGCGGTCTCTGCCCTGCTGCTCGTCTCCCTGCTCAGCGTCCCCGCGCTGGCCGAGGGGACCGAGGCCGCTGCGGACGCCGCCGGCGATGATCATGTCATCGTCACCCTGAACCCGGAGGCTGCCCTGCAGCCCGAGACTCCGGCGGAAGCCGCGGCTTCTGCCACCGAGACGGCTCAGGCCGACCCGGTCCCTTCTGCGTACGACGCAGCCTCAGCAGCGACCGCTGCTAAAGCCGAGGTCAAGGCTGATGGCACCAAGGACGAGCAGCTCACCTACGTCGCACTGGGCGACAGCATCTGCGCCGGCGTCGGTCTGGCCGATGTCCAGTACAGTGCGCGCTCCGGCTACAGCGTCGATATGGCTCCCAACTTCCATGGCTACTCTCCCGACTGCTATGTCGGCAAGGTGGCTGCAGCTCTCGGCCTCGACCGTGACCACGCCATCAACCTCGGCCTGCCGGCCCTGACGGCTCCCGACCTCGCAGATATGATCCGGTACGGCAAGATGCCCCAGATGAACATGGCGTCCGGCTGCGAGTATAACTACCCTGAGTTCCAGGACTACATCCGCAAGGCCGACGTCGTCTCCGTCCAGATCGGCTCCAACGACGCCTTCGTCCCCTGCATCGTGGCTCTGGGCAACGCCACCAACTGGAAGAGCGAGAAGCTGGCCGCTACCATTCTGGCCGGCGACCTGCGCAATGAAGGCTCCGGCTCCACCATGTCCACCATCTACCGCAGTATCAAGGCGATGGACCTGACCAAGGCCGAGAGGGACGCCACCTGGAATCTGCTCTTCTCCGGCATGAGCAAGATCTGCGACGAGACTTACCCCAAGACCACCGCTGCCCTCATCTCCATCGTGCAGGAGATCCGCAATCTCAATCCGGATGCCCAGATCATCCTCGTGGGCTACACCAACCCTGTGCCGCTCATCCCCTGCTGGCGCAGCTACTTCAACAAGCTGAACAAGTTTGAGAAGCAGATCGCCAAGACTTATAACTTGACCTATGTGGCCATCCCCAACACGGAGACCACCATCGACGTGCATCCCACCATCAAGGGCCACCAGTACATCGCCAACAAGCTCGTGAACGCCATCGAGAATCCGTAATCAACAAATACAGCAAAGCCCCCGTTTCCAGCTGGAAGCGGGGGCTTTTTCCTACGATACGTTATGCGGCCAGAGCCTTTTTGATGTTTTCAAAGACGGTGTCGCTGTCCTCACAGCAGACCATGACCACCTCGCCGGTGGGGACAGTCGCCACGCGGGCGGCAGAAGCGATCTGGTACTGGTCTTCGAGGTAATGCTCCATGGACTTCTGCTGGCTCTGGACATAGGCATCCAGCGCATCCACCACGTCCTGCGTCTTGCCCTCGGCGGGCTTGACGATGGCCACGCCGTAGACTCTGACCATCATACCGGACATTGAGGCGGCA
>OIKU01000361.1_pt1 | contig 8784 bp, 6 predicted proteins | sample 1584231 | NCBI WGS metagenome assembly OIKU01 (sample SAMN02674693, study PRJEB24791) | human gut metagenome, SKBSTL018 | isolation source: stool | host: Homo sapiens | place: USA
CAGTTCCGTCAGGCTTCCTCGGCGGCTTGCTTGCAGGTTTCGTAGGCGGTTACTTAATGCTCGGTATTGAAAAAATGTGCGATAAGATGCCTAAGGCTCTTGAGGGTATCAAGCCCGTTCTCATCTATCCGCTTCTCGGACTCGGCGGTATTCTCGTTGTAATGTGCGCAGTCAACCCATTCATGGGTATGATTAACTCAGGTATGTCAAACGGCCTTAACGCTATTGCCTCTAACCCTGCAATGATGGTTCCGCTCTGTGCGCTCCTCGCAGGTATGATGTCTATCGACATGGGCGGTCCTTTCAACAAGGCAGCTTATGCATTCGCAACACTTAACCTTGCAAACGCAGACGATCAGGCATACATCATTATGGCAGCAGTTATGATCGGCGGTATGGTTCCTCCAATCGCAGTCGCTCTTTCAAACACATTCTTCAAGAATCGTTGGACAGATGAAGAAAGAAAGAATGCTCCCGTAAACTATATAATGGGACTTTCATTCATCTCAGAAGGTGCAATTCCTTACGCAGCAGGTCATCCGCTTCAGGTTATCCCTTCATGTATCGTTGGTTCTGCAGTAGCAGGCGCACTTTCAGCTCTCTTTGGCTGTAAGCTTATGGCTCCTCACGGCGGTATCTTCGTATTCGCAACAATGCAGGGTACATGGTATTTCTACCTCCTTGCTCTTGCAATCGGTGCAGTAGTTTCAATGTTTATGCTTGCACTTCTCAAAAGACCGATTAAAAAATAATTAATTTGCTATTACCCGTTTTTTGAAATGTTTTGTTCCTCGGCACCGGTGTAAAAGCCGGTGCCACCCCTCAAAACTCAAAAAACTTTCACGACATTAGATTCAAAACTTCAAAGCACAAATTTATTTTATAAAGGAGATTTTATTATGGTATCAAAAGAACTCGTACTCACAAATGCGCAGGGATTCCATATGCGTCCGGCATCGGTTTTTGCAACAGCTATGGGCAAATACAGCTGTGATGTAACAATCAAATTCAACGGCAATCAGTACAACGCAAAGAGCCTCCTCAACATTATTGCGGCTTGCATCAAGTGCGGCAGTGAAATTGAAGTCGTTTGCGACGGTGCTGACGAAAACGAGGCACTTGCAGAGGCAGTACAGCTCATTGAGAGCGGTCTTGGCGAATAATGGCCCCGACAGACCAGTTACAAGAGGTGAAGATTATGCTACACGGAACAGCCGCATCCGAGGGTATCGGAATCGGTAAGGTAATGCTTATTGAAGAACATTCGCTTGAATACACTCCACGAACAGTAACAGATACTGAGGCAGAGTCACAGCGTTTTAAGGCAGCAGTAGATGCTTTTTGCTACAATACTGAAAAACAGGCAGAAAATCTTCGCAGTTCAGCCGGTGAAAAAGAGGCAGAAATTCTTGCAGGTCACATTCAGATTATCAAAGATCCGTATCTCAGCGGTGAAATTGAAAAGCTGATTGCAGACGGTCAATGTGCGGAATCTGCTCTTGAGCATATGTGCGATATGTTTATTGCAATGTTCTCGGCAGCTGACGATGAGCTTACAAAACAGCGTGCGGCTGATGTCAGAGATATCAAGAGCGGTGTTCTCGGCATTCTTCTCGGAGTAAACGAAATTAAAGTAAGCGATGCGCCAAAAGGCACTGTGCTTGTTGCAAGGGAGCTTACTCCTTCTGTTACGGCAGGTATTGTAAAAGAAAACATAGCAGGCATTATTACTGAAACAGGCGGAACAACTTCTCACTCTGCAATTCTTGCAAGAGCGCTTGAGATTCCCGCCGTACTCAGTGTTGAGGGTGTCGCATCAAGCCTGAAAAACGGTGACACAGTTGTAGTTGACGGCAGTGAGGGTGCTGTAATTGTTAATCCGGATGATAACACAGTTGCAGAATACTCCAAAAAGCGTGACGCTTTTCTTGCAGAACGCAAAGAGCTTGAAAATTACAGGGGACGAGAAACAAAATCCGCAAGCGGAGAAGTTTATGAACTTTTCTGCAACATAGGAAAACCCGAAGACGCTGTCAAGGCGGTTGATGCAGACGGCGAGGGTGTCGGACTTTTCAGAACAGAGTTTCTGTTCATGGACAGAACTTCAATTCCGACAGAGGACGAACAGTTTGAAGCCTACAAAAAGGCTGCTCTTATCTTAAAGGGCAAGTCGCTGATTATCAGAACACTTGATATCGGCGGTGACAAGGACATTCCGTACCTTGGACTTGAAAAAGAAGAAAATCCGTTCATGGGATTCCGTGCAATCAGATATTGCCTTAAAAACCGTGAACTTTTCAAATCACAGATTAAAGCCATTTTGCGTGCAAGCGCATTCGGTGACGTCAAGATTATGTTCCCGCTCATCACAACTGTGGATGAACTTCGTGAGGGCAAAAAGCTTGTTGCAGAATGCAAAGCCGATTTACGCAATATGGGCATAAATTTCAACGAAAACATTCAGGTTGGCGTTATGGTTGAAACAGCGTCTGCGGCAGTTATCGCAGATATGCTTGCAAAAGAGGCAGACTTCTTCAGCATCGGCACAAATGACCTCACAGGCTACACAATGGCTTGTGACAGAGGCAACAACGATGTGTCTTACCTCTACTCTCCCCTCCAGCCAAGCGTTCTCAGAATGATTAAACGCACAATTGAGTGCGGTGTTCAGAACGGCATTTCAGTCGGAATGTGCGGTGAGGCTGCCGCAAACAAGCTGATGATTCCGTTGCTTATTTCATTCGGACTCACAGAATTCAGCGTTTCCGCTCCGTCAGTTCTCAATGTGAGAAAAATAATTTCCACATGGACAAAAGAAGAGGCAGACAAAGTTACCGCAAAGGTGCTTGAAATGAGTACACAGCAGGAAATTGTCGAATACCTCAAATCGGTTGTGTAAAACAACCAAGTTAATATGCGTTAATCTCAGTTAAATAATTTGCAAACACGATTAATCCCCGTCAGAAATTCTGACGGGGATTTGTCTTTTGGTATATTAATTAGTTTTTTCTCTGCATACTATCCCTTTTTGAAAAGACGCAGCCGCAGTAGTTTTGGCGGTAGAGGTCATATTCTTTTGAAAGGATGATTGAACGCTTGTAGCCTTCACGCTTTTTGAAGTCGCTGTACAGCCACGGAATGCCGTACTTCTCGGCAAGCTCCGCTCCGATTGAATTGAGCAACTGCGCATTTTTCAGCGGACTGATTGTAAGCGTGGTTGTGAAATAATCAAAGCCGTGTTCCTTTGCGTAGCGTGCAGAGGATTCAAGTCGCAGTCTGAAACATTTTTCACACCGCTTTCCGCCCTCTGGTTCATTTTCAAGACCTTTGACATACTCAAAGTAATCCTTAGGCAGATATTCGCCCTCGACCACCTTTACAGGATGTTCAAACGGCATAAGCGACACAAGACGCTTTTCTTCGCTCAGGCGGTAATTATACTCATCCGCAATCGAAATATTCGGATTGTAAAAATAGACCGTGATATCAAAATATTTTGAAAGATACTCAAGGCAGTATGACGAACACGGGGCGCAACACACATGCAAAAGCAGTTTTGGGACTTTTCCCTCCCCCGTTATTTTTTCAATCACCCTGTCGAGTTCTTTCTGATAGTTTATCTTGTTCATGCTATTATATAAATTTGCAAATGTAGTCAAAAAGCTCTTCGGCTGTGTCTGCAACAAACGGCGCACCTGCGTTCATAAGCTCGTTTTTTCCCCTGAATCCCCATGAAACACCTGCCATTTTTACGCCCGCATTGTTTGCCGTAAACACATCGACATCGCTGTCACCGACATAGAAACATTCTTCGGGAGTTACGCCGCTCATATCGAGGAGTGCAAGCAGAGCATCAGGCTCGGGCTTTGTCTTGTACTGTGGTTTCTGCCCCCATGCCTGAGTAAACTTGTGATTTGGGAATGCTTTTTTTAGCATTTTATCAACAAATTCATCCGGCTTGTTTGAAAGCACACCTGTTTTTACACCATTTTCTGCAAGCTTTTCAAGCATTTCGGCACAACCGTCATATGCGGCGGTGTGGTCGTTGCAATGAACGGCATAGTGTCTGTCGTAATCAGCCTTGACCTTTTCAAAAAGCTCGTGGTCAGTCCACGCATCTCCCATCGCCCTTCTGATGAGCATTTCTCTGCCGTTTCCGACATATGTTTTATAATTTTCAACCGGCTTTTCTTCAAGACCGTTAAGCTTCAGACCGTAGTTCACACTTATAGCAAGATCGGTAAGCGAATTCATAAGCGTGCCGTCAAGATCAAATACTACCATTTTTACCATAAATATCACCTTAGTTTAATCCTTTTTCCTGTTCAAAGAGTATTGCTCTGCATGGTGCCGCCTCAACTCCGCCGAGCTTTATCGGAAACGCACACAAATCATATTCGCCGTCAGCCACTCCCGAAAGGTTGAGATTTTCAAGAACGGCAATATCCGCTCTGCCAAGTTCAAGATGTGTTTTAACTTCATCAAACGGAGGTGCGATTGACTCGGCATCCGTACCGACAAGCACCACCCTGCTTTGTGCAAGCACAATTGCGGCAGAATGTGAAAGGTATGTTTTGCCGTTTCCACGAAAGAGTATGCGTTTTCGGCAATACGGCAACAGCTTGTCCATATCTTCGCCCGTCAGCACACCCTTGACCGTTATTACGGTGCATTTTCCGTAGAAAGTGTTGAGCCTTAAATCGGTTATCCCTTTGCCGTCAGGGCAAAAGTGGAGAGGAGCGTCAATATGCGTGCCTGCATGAACGCACATAGAAATCTGCGAAAGATTGCACTCGTCATCTTCATCAATACTTCTCAGCGGAGTCACAACAGTTTCGGGATCACCTGGATATGTTTCGGTTGTAAGAGTGTCTCTCGAAATATCATGAATATACATACATCCTTCGCCTCTTTTCCTTTTGAACATTTTTAATTCATGCAGAGCATCAGCTCCTCAGAGTCTAAGTAAAATATAACTCTGCTTAAATTCAGAACGAACACACCGTATGAGTAAAGCGGAACATCTGCACTATGATTATACCACATATTACTGCACTTTGCACCTTTATCGGCAAAATTTCCTTGTTTTACGGCAAAAAATAACCCCACAGGAAAAACCTGTGGGGTAAATTGCAATTGTGAATTTAATCAACAGCGATTAATTATTCAACAGAAATCGGTAAACCGACATTGCCTGTTTCGTAACCGCCAACGATGTACTTCTGAACGAGAGTAGCATCCTTGATTGAGATTCTGCCATCCTCGTTAGCATCACATGCCTTGAATGCGTTTGCATCATCAGCAGCAATACTCATAAGGTTGATAGCAATCTTCTGAATTGTTGTAGCATCTACAACTGTAATTGAGTAGTCACCGTCAGCATCGCCGAGAAGCGGAACACGGGCACCGTCAATCTTAATATTAGCCTTAGCACCTGAGCGTGACGGATAATCAAACTTAGTAAGATCAAGTGTGATTGTTACATCAACGAGTGAATCTTCCGGATAACCGGCAGAAACTGTGTTAAGGAGCATATTTTCACCATTGAATGTAAGGTCAAAATCTTTGCCTATAGTAGCTGCGCTCTGCTCAGGAAGACCCCAGTTAGCTGCCCAATCGTCGTTAACTGCAAACTTGAACTGGTATGCAGCATCAGCAGATTCAACACCTGTGTATGTAATCTGATAAACCTTGTCAGCAATCTGAGTCATGTGGTTAACTTCAGCGTCAACGCCCCATGCTACACCGTTAAGCCAGCTGTTTTCGCCGTTACCAACAACTGTAATGCTGTTGATTTCAAGGTCTGTAACCATTTTAACACCGTCACCTGTTACAGCAATCTCGTTTGTAGCAGGATTGAAAGTTACAGTTACATCACAAGCACTTTCTACATCGAAAGTTACATTGTTGTCTGTACCGTCAAGACCGATCCACTTCTGCTCGTCGCCTGTGTTTGCAACGACCTTGAGCTGATAGCTTTTGCCCACCGGAACAGCTGTAAATGTCTTTGTATAAACATCGCCGCTCTTTGTCATTACATTTTCGGGAGCGAGTGCAGGAGAACCTTGCCATTCATAACCTGTGAGTGACTCAACACCTGCTACAACATACTGTGTTGCATCAGCAGGCTCTGTTGCAGGTTCTGTAGTGGGTTCTGTTGTGGGTTCAACAGTTGTTGGCTCAACAGTTGTAGGCTCAACAGTTGTAGGTTCTTCTGTTGCAGGAGCTGTTGTACCTGAAGGATCAACACCGAGAAGTGTAGCTACTGTTGTAAGCGGAGCACAGTCGGGATAAGCTACGGGATCAGCAAGCTCTGTTGCATACATTTCAGCATAAGCGTTGTAAACATCCATTGGCTCAGCCTCAACCTGTGCACAAATGTCAGCTACAGTTTCGGGAGTGTAGTTTTTAGGATTCTTAACAGCCCAGTTGAAAATAGCCTGTGCAACCATTTCTGCTCTTGAAAAGTAAACCGGGAATCTGCCCTCAGTTACATGACCGAGTGATGTGATTGCAGCCTTTGGACCGTAGTTATCACTGTTATTCTTCCATGTTGCAGCAAAGTCACGCTTTGATGAATCTTCGGTATTCTCAACTGTACCGCCTGTGAGGTAAATTGTGTCGCCGAGACAAGGCTTGCCGAGTGTTACATTACAGGTCTGGTGACTCTGTGATTTAGTATCAATTGTTGAGAAAATTACAGCATAGTCAGCGTTGTCTTTAAGACCGCCGTGATTTGTGCCGTCAGCTGACTTCAATTTTGCAGTATCGAAGTAGTAAAGACCTGTAGCAGTATCCTTCTTACATTTCTCTGCCTTACCCTGCCAAGATGTTTCAGGTAAATCATCGCCTGCTACAGCGTAAAGGTGACAGTATACTGTCTTTGTTGTTCCCCACTCTGCAGGGAGATTAGATGCGTCAAAATAGATTTTTGTGTCGGTTTCTTCAGCTGATGCAGAGAATATGGTCAAGCCTGAAAAACAGGATACAGCCATAAGAACTGCAAGCACCAAACTGAGAACCTTGGATGATTTTTTCATCGCTAATTCCTCCTTTTTTGTTACTCAAATTTCGAGTAATTACATTATATATCAAAATGCTCACATTTACAAGTGGTTTTTGGCAAGTTTGTAAATTTTTTCTAATTCTTGTTTTAAACCTATTGTTATGCGCTAACATTTGGTGTTTTTACTTGACAACAGTTGCAAATAATTGTATTATTTTAATGGTTATTTTTATCTATCTATCTGTTAAGAGAGGTTAAGTTATGGAAAACAGCAAAAAAACCATGGATAAAATCGTTGCCCTGTGTAAAAACAGAGGCTTTGTTTACCCAGGCTCCGAAATTTACGGCGGTCTTGCAAACACATGGGATTACGGTCCGCTCGGTGTTGCACTTAAAAACAATATCAAAAACGCATGGCTCAAAAAGTTTGTTCAGCAGAACAAATATAATGTAGGTCTTGACTCTGCAATTCTTATGAACCCGCAGACATGGGTTGCATCGGGTCATCTCGGCGGTTTCTCTGATCCGCTTATGGATTGTAAGGAATGTAAAACCCGTCACCGTGCCGACAACCTTATTGAAGATTTTGACGGTACAAATGTTGCAGGCTGGACAAATGAAGAAATGATGAATTACATCAAGGAAAAAGAGATTCCGTGTCCTAACTGCGGCAAGCACAACTTTACCGACATTCGTCAGTTCAACCTTATGTTCAAAACATTCCAGGGCGTTACAGAGGACAGCAAGAATGAAATTTATCTTCGTCCCGAAACTGCTCAGGGCATTTTCGTGAACTTCTCTAACATTCAGAGAACAAGCCGTAAGAAAGTTCCTTTCGGTGTTGCACAAATCGGTAAATCTTTCAGAAACGAAATCACACCCGGTAACTTTATTTTCCGTGTTCGTGAGTTTGAGCAGATGGAGCTTGAATTCTTCTGCAAGCCGGGCACTGACCTTGAATGGTTTGAATACTGGAGAGGTTTCTGCCGTGACTGGCTCTATTCTCTCAATATTAAGGAAGAAAATCTCCGTCTTCGTGACCACGCAAAAGAGGAGCTTTGTTTCTATTCAAAAGCCACAACAGACTTTGAATATCTCTTCCCGTTCGGTTGGGGCGAGCTTTGGGGCGTTGCCGACAGAACAGACTATGACCTTACACAGCACAGCAAAACAAGCGGTAAGACACTTGAGTATTTTGATCCGACAACAAACGAGAAGTATATTCCGTATGTTATTGAGCCGTCACTCGGTGTTGAGCGTCTTTTCCTTGCTCTTGTTGTTGAGGCTTATGATGAAGAAGTTATTGACGAAAAGGATACACGAGTTGTGTTAAGACTTCATCCGACACTTGCTCCTTACAAAGCTTGCGTTCTTCCGCTTTCAAAGAAGCTCAACGAGCAGGCCGGCAAGGTTTATGAACAGCTTTCAGCCGACTTTATGACTGATTATGACGATGCCGGTTCAATCGGCAAGCGTTACAGAAGACAGGACGAAATCGGTACTCCGTTCTGTATCACATATGACTTTGAGTCTGTTGACGACGGTTGTGTAACGGTTCGTGACCGTGACACAATGGAACAGGAAAGAGTTAAGATTGAAGATCTGAAAGCATACTTCGAGAAGAAATTCGAGTGGTAAGAATCAGAAAATTGAAGCATAAGAGATAAAACAAGAGACCGTGGAATCGGCTATGTATGCCAAAGTGCGTGCATGGCGGTTTCACGGTCTTTTTTTATATATGCAGGTATGTAGAAAATGATTTGTGCATAATGTACAAA
>OIKU01000373.1_pt1 | contig 8679 bp, 10 predicted proteins | sample 1584231 | NCBI WGS metagenome assembly OIKU01 (sample SAMN02674693, study PRJEB24791) | human gut metagenome, SKBSTL018 | isolation source: stool | host: Homo sapiens | place: USA
TTCTGTACAGCTTAAAATGTATCATGGCAACGATAACAGGTGATAAAATTGCGTAGATATTACCCATATATGCCTGATTGTATTTTACATACTGGAGAACAAAAAACAAATTTATAACCGGCAGGGTTATAAGGGAAAGATAGAGAATATACCGCATCACAAGTTCCCCGTCAAGCTTTTTGCCTATGACATAAATCGGTATTATTGCGTAAAATATGAATTGAATCACATTCAGATCGCAGTTATTTCCGTGAAAAATGAGGGAATAAAGATACCACAAGGTTACAAAAGAGAGAAAGAACATAACAGGAAGTTCTATAGTCACTTTCTTGTAGTAAATTATTTCCGCAATGATTATTGTAAGTGCAATTACCAAAATTATGAAATTGTTATGAAAATCTTTAAAAGCCGGAATACGAACGATTGTACCCGTGATGGTCTGTGCTGAAATCATCATGGCTACAACAAAGCTGTTAAGTTTTATGAAAAGCCGGTCTTTTGAGTTTTGAAGCGTGTTTTCCATAAATTACCTCGGTTATTTTCGTAGAATAAAAGTCATTCCGTCTTTAACAAACAAAAACAGAGCCTTTGCCGGATTGGAAGTTTTAAACGCCCAATGCATAGCCTTTTTCAACTGCTTTTGTTTTAAATACGCCTTGCCGATTTCCGTATAATGAATGTTGTACAATCTTTTTTGTTCTTTCTCGGTGAATTGTTCAATAATTGGCTTCATTTTATTAAGATAATGAAGTCTGTATTGTTCATAAAGCTCGCCCTTCGGCATATTGCGGTCAAGCTTGAACTTTTCAATGCAGACATCACTTATGCAGGCAACCCTGCAGCCGCAGGCAACACGGGCAAAAAATTCAAGATCCTGATGACGCTTAAATGATTCGTCCCATTCTTTTACATAGTCAAGCACACTTCTTTTAATCATAATTGTACTTGAACAGGCAATTATTTCGTTGCACAAAAAGCGGTAAAGAAAATTGTCGGCATTATCCGCTTTTACAATACGGTCGGTGTTCTCGGTCATATGCTCCAGAAACGAGCCGTAAATCATTGCGTAATCATCGGGAAGCTTTTCAAAGCAGTCAACCTGTTTCTGCGTTTTTTCCGGAAGAAATACATCGTCATCATCAAGAAAGCCCAAATAAAATCCCTTTGATGCTCTGATTCCCGTGTTTCTGGCGGCAGAACCGTTAATATTCTTTTTGTGTACAAGATATTTTACATTTTCAAATGTTTCGTATTTTTTCATTTTTTCGGCAGTAAGCAACTGTTCCGGTTCATTTTCGCCGTTATCGTCAACAACGATTACCTCAATGTTTTTGTATGTCTGGTTAAGAACGCTGTCAACGGCAGAGTTGATCTTGTCGGCACCCTTATATGTAGGAATGATAACGGAAACGAGCTGTTGCATTTATACCACCTTAAAATGTTTTGCTGTAATTATAAATTTTTTTGTGCGTGTCTTGCTCTGAGTGTGCGGTCAATGTAGAAGTCCTGAAGAAGCTTTGCCGTGTTGCATACATCGAATCCGGCGTCTGTAACCTGTTTCTGACAGTCCTTTCTTTCGTATGCGTCAAGCACATCAAGGCAGGTTTTTGCCCATACATCGGCAGAGTTTGAAAGCGAAAGTCGTGTTACATTGTCCGTAACAACAGTTTCATCGGCAATAACATCGCTCATAACAATCGGCAAGCCCGAAGTCTGGGCTTCAATGCCCGTAAGCGGCAAGCCTTCCCATAATGACGGAAAAAGGAAAAGGTCAAGCGCTTGATACAATACGCTTGTGTCCATAATGCCCGTAAAAATCACATCATTTTCAAGACCGAGTGCCTTTGTTTTAGCTTTTATATCGTCCTCAAGCTTTCCTTCACCGCAGAGAACAAGAACCGTGTTCTTATTCATCCTGTGAATCTCGTTAAAGACATCAAGAATAAATGTATGGTTTTTCGGCTGAGCAAAACGGCCTACATGACCGATGACGATTTTGTCGCCGACGCCGAGCTTTTCACGCATATCTCTGCGTGTCTGTTCGTTATATTTGAATCTGTCTGTTTCAATGCTGTTGTTGATATATTTTACTTTTCCGTCCTGAACAGCCTGTTTTCCGAACAGCCATTCTCCGGCAGGCTTTGAGCACATAAACATATCCGTACAATGTTTTTTGATGAACATTTTTTCGTAAAGAAAGAAGAAATATTTCAGATTTACGACAGTTTTCGCATTGTGAGCATGTGCAATTCTTGTCGGAATTCCTGCCTGATGAGCATAATCAAGCGTCCAGAGTCCCAGTTCCTGATGAACATGAAAAACTTTGTACTCCGGATGACTTGTGAGAATATTCATACATTCCTTTTTGTATTCTCTCATATGCAGGGGATTAAACGGACGGGTTCTGTAAACTTTTCCGCCGTATTCTCTGATTTCCTTTTCGTAATAACCCTCCTGCGGTCTGTGAACGAGAAAATCAAATAAAATCTGTTCCTTATCAATATGTCTGTATAAATTCATTACGAGGGTTTCAATTCCGCCCGCATCCATCAGCACGATGTTGTGCAAAACTCTTATCGGTTCCATACTGACCTCCGTATCATTTCCTGATTTTATGCAGTGCAGGAAGTATTTTGTCATGAACAATTCCGATTGAACCCGCAACAAAGCCCTGTGGCAAAATATTGAACATCTTGCCGCTTAACTTCTTGACGACACTGCGGTTGTCTTTCCACAGCGGTGTGTCTGCCCATTCACTCTTTTGCTTGTAATCAAGATACTGTTTTATCATAGGATGATTGTTGTTTTCAATCCACGGCCTTGTTCCGTCCATAAAACAGGTCGTAAAATGAACAATACAGGGGTTGGAAACTGCATCAAGCACCTGCGATTCCGTATAATACCGGCTGACTCTCTTGGCTTTTTTCGCATTTTTATAATTGAGATAAAAAACAATTGAGTAGGCGTTGTAGTTGAGCGGAATAAGAAGCTTGTCCTCGTTTGTAGTGCAGGCATTCAGTACAGGCTGGTCAACAAAGGAGAGATGACGGTGATTCTGTATAAACTTCTTGAAATTTTCTTCAAGCTTTCTTCTGCGGATTTCCGCAAGATTTAGCATAATATTGCCTGCGCTTATATATATGTCGTCGGGTTTCATTCCGACTTCCGTTTTATAGCTGTCACCGATACATTCATATGCACCTGCAACAATCTTGTCTTTCATATCAATGTTCCATAACGGCTCAAGAGAGGACATTATCATTGTGTCGCAGTCAATGTGGATAACCTTGTCAACCCATTCGGGCAACATACTTGAATAAAAAAGTCTTGCAAATGTGCTAATATTCCATCTTCCAATGTTGATTGATGAGTTTGTCAGCTTTTCAATATCGGAAATGGGAATAAAAGTAATCTGACGGTTAAATTTTTGACACATTGTTGTGAATTTGTCTTTGTTTTCCTGCGACATACCGTTTTCAATCAGGAAAATATTTAGTTCGTCAACAGATTGGTTGTTTTCGAGCAGGGAATACATTGATATACCCGCAACCATCGAGTAGCTGTCCGAACTTGAATAAACTACATTCATTTTACCCTCCGGGGCTTATATACTAAAACTTATTTAAGATACATTTCCTCATATTCCTTGAACGATTGAAGATTTTTATCTTTGTCGGCAATAATAAGATTTTCAATACCGCCGATTTCATCAAACGGCCATTCAACTCCCAAATCCGGATCGTTGTACATAATGCCGTCATCATATTCACCGTAGAATTTTTCACCGCATTTGTATGAAACAACAGACGGTTCAAGCACAAGATAGCCGTGTGCAAAATGTTCGGGAACATAGAGTTCATTCATATTTTCTTCGGAAAGGTAGAATCCCTGCCATTTTTTGAATGTAGATGATTCGGGACGGAGGTCAACGATAACATCAAAAACCTTGCCCTTAATGCACCGTACCAGCTTTGCCTGTTCGTGAACTCTCTGAAAATGAAGCGCACGAATTACACCCTTGTGAGAAACCGTGTAGAAAACTTCGGCAAGATTGTGTTCAAGGCCGTTAGCCTCAAAAACTTCCTTTGAGTAGTCCTTTATAAATGCGCCTCTGATATCGGTTGCACAGAACGGTTTGATGAGGTATGCACCCTCAAAGTCCGTATTGCAAAATTCAAATTTCTGTATCATTAAAATACACCTTACTTTAAAAAACTAATTGAGTGATTTAAGCCATTCCATTGTTTTTGAAACACCTTCGGCAAAAGAAACCGAGGGCTTGAAATAACAGTCTGTTTTAATATCGGCTGTATCAAATGCCTCAAGCGGCATATTTATTCCCGTAAAAGGTACATCGCCGAAAATCGGCTTTGCGTTGGGGGCAAGCGTCTGTTGCATTTCAAGAATAAATTCTTTAAGAGGTCTTGCGTTTCCGCTGCCGATTGTATATTCCTTGTTAGGTTTACCGTGTTCTCCGATTGCCTCAAATGCTATTGCAACATCGTCAATATAGATGAAGTCATAGTTCTGTGTTGCGGCGGTGAACTGCAACGGCTCATTTGCAATGATTTTGCGGATTGTAGAATTTACAAAACGGGGCGAAAGCTCACCGACACCGTATGCGTTTGTGATAACTGCCCAACAGAGGTCAATTGAAAGGCTGTTTGCAATCGGCTTGCAAATTGCTCTTGCTATCAGCTTGCCTGCACCGTAAATGTACGGAAGTCCGGGCTTGCTTTCCTGAGTGTAAACAGCGGTGTAGGTTTCTTTTTCCATTATTGAACCGGCATTTACAAACTTTTTGCACTGCATTTTGTCGGCTGTTCTGAGAGCACGAGCGGTCCACAGGGCGTTTTGCAACTGAACATTTTCATCGCATCTGAGCGATCCTGCCGAGCCTACCCATGCAAAGTGGTAGAAAACATCAATATCTCTGTCAGAAATCATGTCAGCCAAGGTTTCAATCTCATCAAGCTCGCAATACACAATTTTAATGCCGCTGAGATTCTTTATGTTATCAATGTTTTCGTTTTCATCCTTAACAACGGCAAACACCTTTATACCGTCGGCACAAAGTCTTTTGCAGACATTTGAGCCGATAAAACCGTTTGAGCCTGTTACAATTGCCTTTTTCATAAGTAAACCTCTTTTTATATTTGCCGTATGATTATTTCAGAAATTCTTCAATCTGCCTATCCATACAGCCTCTTACATTGCCGTTTTCCATATAACAGCATGACCATTCGACCGTTTTTTTTACTGCATCATCAACATGCCAATGAGGTTTCCAGCCAAAAACAGTCTTGAGTTTTGAGCAGTCAAGCTTGAGAAAATTAGCCTCGTGGACTGCATCCTTTTCACTTTTGTCAATCCGGTTTATATTGCCGGCATATTTTACGAACAAGTCAACAAGCTCGCCTGTTGTTATGCAGTCGCACTCGTCAGGACCTACATTATAACAGTCGGCAAACTTAATGTCCCCGTACTGGGCTTTTGCAATCATAAGATATGCATAAAGCGGTTCGAGAACATGCTGATACGGTCTTGTGGAATGCGGATTGCGGACGATAATATCCTCGCCCTTTTCCAAGGCTCTCACGCAGTCGGGAATAATTCTGTCGTTTGCAAAATCTCCGCCGCCGATAACATTGCCTGCTCTCGCTGTGGAAATTGCTGTTCTTCCGTCGGCAAAGAAAGAATTTTTGTAGCTGTGGGTTACAAGCTCCGAGCAGCTTTTGCTGTTTGAATACGGATCAAACCCGTCAAGCGGTTCGTTTTCACGATATCCCCATTGCCATTCCCTGTTTTCATAAACCTTGTCGGTTGTAACATTGAGAAACGATTTCACACAGCTTGACTGCCGTACACACTCAAGAATGTTGACCGTTCCCATAACATTTGTTTCATATGTATATGCAGGCATTTTGTAGCTGTCACGCACAATCGGCTGAGCCGCAAGATGAAGTACAATCTCAGGCTGTACCTCATCAAATGCCTTTTTAAGCGAATCAAAATCACGGATATCTCCGATAACCGACTTTACATCGCCCTCGATATTTGCAATCTCAAAAAGTGACGGTGAGGTTGGTGGATTAAGCGAATAACCCGTTACATCCGCACCGGCATTTGCAAGCAGCTTGCAGAGCCAACTGCCCTTGAATCCTGTGTGTCCCGTAATGAACACTTTTTTACCCTTATAAAAATCAAGCATCATTCCGACCACACTTTCCAAGGAGCAGTACAGTCGTTCCAAAGTTTTTCAAGACGCTCCTTGTCACGCAATGTGTCCATACACTGCCAAAATCCGTTATGCTTGCAGCACATAAGCTGACCTTCTCTTGCAAGCTGTTCCATCGGCTCACGCTCAAACATAACCGTATCATCTTTTATATAGTCCAAAACCTTCGGTTCAAGCACCATAAAGCCTGCGTTAATCCAGCCTGAGTCAATATCGCTTTTTTCACGAAAAGCTCTGACTTCATTGTTTTCGGTCAAATCAAGCACACCGAATCTGCTTTCGGGTTTTACGGCTGACATAGTTGCAAGCTTACCGTGCTTTTTGTGGAAATTGAGCAGAGCGTTTATGTCAACATCGGAAACACCGTCGCCATAGGTCATAAAAAACGGTTCATCTCCGATAAAATTGCTAATCCTTTTAAGCCTGCCGCCTGTCATCGTGTCAAGACCTGTGTCAACAACAGTAACCTTCCATTTTTCGGCTCTTTTGTTATGGACGATAATCTTATCATCCTGAGTAAAATCAAAGGTGATGTCTGATGTATGAAGAAAATAGTCGGCAAACCATTCCTTGATTACATGCTGTTTGTAACCTGCACATATGATGAACTCATTCACACCGTAGTGGGTGTACAGCTTCATAATGTGCCACAAAATAGGCATTCCGCCGATTTCAATCATTGGTTTCGGTTTGAACTGGGATTCCTCGGAAATTCTTGTTCCGTATCCTCCTGCGAGTATAACTGCTTTCAAAACTCTGCCTCCTTAAACAGCACCCTCACCCTTGAAAACAGAGGTGATAGTTTTGAGAATAATTTTCAGGTCAAAGCAGACAGAGCGGTTTTTGATATAGCAAATCTCCATTGCTCTTCTGCATGCATATGAGGTACAGCTTCTGCCGTTTGCCGCCCGGAAACCCGTAAGTTCCGGCTTTACGCTCAAAAGCATGTCACGGTAGTTGCCGTAAATTTCAGTTTCAACCTCCATAACGGGTCTTAGTCCTACAATAGAGATGTCGCCTTTTAAAATATTGAAAAGCTGAAGCAACTCGTCAAGGCTTGTTCTTCTCATGAATTTGCCGACCTTTGTGACTCCGGGATCGTTTTCAAGCTTGAAATTTCTTTCGTACTCAGCTTTCTGCTCGGACGAGCATATGATGTCAAAAATCCGTTTAAAAAATCATAAACAGGCTTTTGTTCAGTTGTATGTCTGCTTGATGACGCACTTTTGTTTATGCTTTTTACGGATTCCATTTTGCCCTCCGTGGGCAGGACGAGCCTGTTAATTTATGTTTGCAAAGGCGGTTTGGCATCAGTCATTTGCTGATGCCTTGTAATATCCGCCGTATCTTGAGTAATAGCTCTTGCCCTTGCGGGTTTCGTGAGGCTTTACACGGTTAAGAATAACACCGAGAATTTTTGCATTGGTTCTTTTGATAACTTCAACTGTTCTTGAAAGCTCGGGATATGTTGTTGAGTTATTTCTTGCAATAATAACAACACCGTCAGACGCCTTCATAATAGGCAGGGCGTCAATAACAACGCCGATTGGCGGTGTATCGAAAATAATGTAGTCGTAATTTTTTTCAAGAGTTTTGATAAGATCAAACATGGATTCACTCGCAAGAAGCTCTGACGGGTTCGGCGGAATAGCGCCGTATGTAATTGCCTTGAGATTCTCGATTTTTGTATCCTTTACAATGTCCTCAAGTGAACATTCCTCGTTGAGGTAGTTTGTAAGACCGGGAGTAGGTGTGATTTTTAAAGCTGTGTTAACTCTCGGACGGCGAAGGTCACATTCAACAACGATAACCTTTGTGCCAACCTGTTGAGCAAGAGCAGATGCAACATTGATTGAAGTTACGGTTTTGCCCTCACCTTTTGTTGAAGAAGTAAAGGCTACCTTTTTACAACCCTTTTTGAAAATTGAGTATGCGATGTTTGTTCTTGCTGTTTTGTATGATTCACGAACCTGAAAGCCAAGTGCCTCGGTGTCGATTGAACGGTCGATTTTAGTCTTTTTCATTGCAGTTTCACTCCTTTAACAATTAATAACCCGATTCGTAGTCACCGTACTTCTTTTCGGCTACCTTCTGATTTGAAAAATATTCAAAGTCGGGAATAGCGGCAAGCAACGGAAGGTCAAGAACGGTTGTCATTTCATCATTGTACTTGATTTTAACATCAAGGATGTCACGGACGAATGAAATGATGAGTGAAATAATAAGACCTGCGGCGAAAGCTATCATAACATTTCTCGAAACATTCGGGGATGTAGGAGCTTTCGGTGTTGTAGCCTTGTCAACAATTTTAAGCTTTGCATTGTCCTTTACATTGGCAATTGTCTTTGGTGCAATTTTTGCAATTGCGTTGCCTATGTTTTTTGATTCGGACGGACTGCCCGAATTTACAAGCGCCTTAAAAACCTCGGTATCTTCAATGC